>Ga0302242_1000663_pt1 | contig 31374 bp, 34 predicted proteins | sample AAG_UR_Lys_MG_FD_193510 | JGI IMG/M metagenome (GOLD analysis project Ga0302242, IMG submission 193510) | Enriched activated sludge microbial communities from anaerobic digester in WTTP, New Holstein, Wisconsin, United States - AAG_UR_Lys | ecosystem: Engineered > Bioreactor > Anaerobic >...
CTCTGTTTTTGCTTTCATCCTATAAGAAAGGCCTCGGTTGCGCTATATATTTTGGTTTTCAATTCCGCAACCGCAGGTTGCAAAGACTGATATTTCAATATGCATATGTTTCAGTCATTGCTATTATACCATATTCTGCAAAAAAATGAGCCCTACTTCTCCCACTCCGCAAAAGAAGACCAGGCCTCACAAAAAATAAAAACGCCACCGTTCAACAACAGGTGACGTTTTTTTTGGGGGGTGAAGGTGAGGAGAGTTACACAGATTTGCCTTTTTAGTTGTTCGGCAAATCTGCCGCCCGACGCCTCCCCCTTCGGTCGGCTGGGCCAGTCGCTAAAGAAATGTCCCCCGGACATTTCTTTTTTACGCGTCTGCTCTTTCGAGTTCGACTCTCTTTTTCTACTTCACCAAAAAATAAGGCCAACTCCCTGCAATAGAGAGTTGGCCTATTTTTTGGTGAAGCTCCCGCACTCAAACTCGAACTCTCAATATCAGCTATATTAATGGTTTTGCTACCCTCTTTATAGTTAAACATCAGCACTATCTTATCATCATAAAGATAAATGGCGTTCACAAAGCTGTCAACCAGTCTTTGCCTGTGTGCGGGGTTGGTAACATCTAAAGTACGAAAGCGGTGCAGCCAAAACAATAATTGCTCCTTTGTCAAAAGCGGTTTTTGCATTTCCTCTTGGATAATGGAAACTTCTAGGTGGCTTCTTGTTTCTTCCAACTCGTCAAGCCGCTGCTTGGTGGACTGTGTAAAAATTCCTTGCTGAATAGCGTTTATTATATTTTCAATACCTTTTTCCGTTTCGATTAACCGCTGTTTTAGCATTGGTAGCGTAGTATTTTCCCGCTTTTGAAACTCAACTAATGTGTCAGTAAGGTCGTTCATCAGTACATCATCAAATAGTAGCTTTACAATATGCTCAATCACAAGATTTTCAATCCAATCCTTTTTCACCGTCTTTTTGGAGCAGGCTTTTTTATATTTGGCTGTCACACATTTATAATATTGGTAACTTGTCATATTGCAGCTTGTTCCGCTTTCACCGCACATATAAGCACCGCAGCATCCGCAAAAGAGCTTTGTTGTCAGCAAATACATTTCCTCTTTTGCCTTTGCCCTCGCAGGGGCTTTTTTGTTTTTCTCCAGCCGTTCGCTCACCCTGTCAAACAAATCCTTTGGCACGATGGCGGGAACGCCGTCCGGTATAACCGTATCACGATATTTATACTCACCGATATAACGGCGATTTTTTAGCAGCCGCTTCACGCAATCAATTCTAAGCGGCTTCTTGCGATAGGTCTGTATGCCCTTACTGTTGAGGAAATCTACAAGCTGCATTATCGTTGTCCCGTTGTCGTAACGCTGAAAGGCTTCAAGCACTATTGGAGCGGTTAAAGGGTCAATTTGAAAATCTTGCTCGTTGTCAATAGCGTAGCCAATCGGTAAGCCCCCACCATTGTATTTGCATTTAAGGGCGTTTTCGGTCAATCCTCTAACTATCTTTTCCGAAAGCTCAGCACTGTAAAACTCTGCATACCCCTCTAACAAACTTTCAAGCAAAATGCCTGTGCTGTCCTCGGCTATGGTTTCGGTTGCCGATACCACTTTAACGCCATTTTTCCGCAGAGTAGCTTTATAGTGTGAACTATCATAGCGGTTTCGGGCAAAGCGGTCTAGCTTCCACACAAGCGCCATATCAAACAAGCCCTTTGCACTGTCCTTAATCATACGCTGGAATTCGGGGCGGTTGTCGGTCTTAGCAGATAATGCCCTGTCTATGTATGTGGCTACAACGGTAATACCGTTCTTTTCGGCATATGCTTTACATTCCCGAAGCTGCCCCTCTATACTTTCCTCACGTTGATTATCACTAGAATATCTTGCATAAATAACAGCTTTCATTAAATTCACAACCTTTCGTAATTTATGGGTGGTTTCCTGTAAACCCGCCACATGGGGGCGTTCCCCTTAATTGGCGCATATTCGGAAATCCCCTTCTGTCAAGGTCTGATTTATCAGTTCATTTTAACCTTGATTGGAGGGGATTTCTGAATAACCTCCACATGGGGAAACGTCCCGCTTATTCGCTTTGCTCCCGTAACATCGCCGTTAAAATATCCCGCAGCTTTTCACTGACTGGTGACGAGGGGTCAAAACACATATCCACAAATTGCTTCAACGCCTTGTTGTCCTGCGTGATGGCTTCAATGACCTTTGGCTTATGCTCGTATAGCTTGCCCTCTGGCTGCTCAGTTCGGGCAAAAATATAATCCATAGAAACATCAAAGAAATCTGCATACCAAAGCAACACCTTTAGCGGTGGGGTGGTCTGCCCATTTTCGTAGCGATTTACGCTTGCTTGCGTTGCTCCCATTAATGCGGCGATTTTAGCTTGAGATAGGCTGATGCCCTCCCGCAAGCTCTTAAGCCTTTGTGCTAGTTCTAACATTTTTAACTCCCCTTTCTCATGGCACAAATATACATTAAATGAGTCGCATTGTCAACACGCATATATCATAACAAAACAAGACGGTCAAAGCTGTTGCCCTAACCGTCTTATTTTCGCGTAATTATAAAGTGTTATCCTAAAAGAAGTTGCCAAGTATTCCGCTCAAACTGTTCAAACCATCTCCTGCCGCTTTCATGATGGTATTCTGCACGATTTCGCCTACTTGTGCAAAAGCAATTTGAGAAGCTATAGCAAGCACAATACATATCATAAGCGTCAGTATTGCAAATTCAGCAATGCGGGCATTATCAATCTCCAAAAGTGTTTTGACTCCTTCATAGAGCGTGACTAAACTTACAAGCAACGCCGCAAGAAAAACAAGGGTTGTAAATTGCGGGAGAATAAAACCGAGTATAAAATTCACTGCTAAAGCTGTAGCGATTGGCAAGCCGGAAACACCAACCACATTAGCAATCGTGAAAGCACCCATGAGTGGCTTTTTATTTAATTTGAATACTATGTATATTCCAGCAAACACCACGACTGGAATGAACAATGCGAACAGTGCAAAAGGAAAAAACAAATCAAACGAAATAGGAACTTTCACGTCTGGAATTGCATTTCCCAATACTCCACCAAGCAACGGATTTGTAGTTATTACAGATGTTGCCGCTTTTATCATGTAATTGACTATTTGTGTGATGTTAAGACAGGACACAAACGCAAACAGAAGCACATTTATAGCAATCAGCACCACCCCGATTTTTGAGTTGCTGCCAGCCGATTTAACAAGCGCATTGCCGGGGTTCTTTGAAAAGAATTTTTTGATAATTTGTTTGCCGTCGTTAAGCACTGCATTAGCATTTTCTGTATTAAATGGCATTGATGAGATCTGCTGTTTTTCACCGCAACCGTCACAAAACCTTGCAGTATCTTCAAGCTCTTTTCCGCATTTTTTACAAAACATAATCTTTACCTCACACTGTAAATTTTCAGTTCACCATTTTCGTAGGAGAACTCTACATCCATGTCAAAATTCCGTTCGGAATGTCGATCTCCCCAAAGTATATAGTGCGCCTGCGGCTCTACATCGCAACTTACCATATACTCCAGACAATATGAAAGCGGTGATTTGGTGCGGTTGGTTAGACTGCTGTTACTCCCATCTTCCTTTTCAGCCGTGATTCCTGTCATACTTATGTTAGTGTATGTAACGGTGCGACTGTCAAAGTTGCTCCAGTCAGCTTTTACAAAGGCATCATAGGCTTTACTGATTTTGTCCATTTGGGTTGTTACAGGATTGATTTGTGACGATACCTCGGCAAAACTCTTACCTGCTACCATGCCATCAAAAAAAGTCCTTAAAGTTTCCTCTGCCATTTTGCGCATTTTGGAACGTATATCGGCTTTGATCACTAGGTTACTTACTGTTTCTGTGCTGTTGCTTTTCACATATACTGGCGCTTCATATTTCTCAGTAAAATCTGATTCTGCTGTAATGGTGTGCTCCCCAATAAAGGTGTTTGGAATCGTATAAACATTTTTTTCAATAGGGTTTTCGCTATTGCTGTCATTTTTCTGGGTTTTTAATTCAGTATCGTCTAATTCGATTCCATCAAAGCAGACTTTTATACCCGCCGGGGCAATAATTTGGTAGTCTTGGGCTATAAAATTACTTGGCTCAATCTTGTACTTATCAAAAATCATAAAAGCCTTACCGCTTTTTGTCAGCATCACAATTTCTGTAAATGGCTCAGGGTCTATCTTTGTGGTATATACTACCTTATATGCAGCATCCACCCGGCTGCCGGGTAATGCCTCAACCTCTTCTAAATCCTTTGCCGTTGCTGGGGTGATAGAAAGCGATGTAACCTTATTTTTTGACATGTCGGCCGAATATGTGTTAGTCGAAATGAATAGTTCTTTGCTTGTGAATTGGTCGCTGCTAATATCTAAGCTGTCATATATTGCTCCATAATCTGCATTTGCATGCGCCGTTACATATTTTTCAACAACTCTTTCTGGCTTTGCAGCATTTAAGCCAATCTGATATAAACTAAAAAGAGCAACTAAAACCACACAAACTATAATAACTGGTTTTTTTATTGCCCGCTTTGATAAGGCTTTTGCAGTACCAACTTTAGTTGCTGTTTCTCCTTGCGATAGAGGCTCATCAAAATTACATCCGCATCCAGTACAAAATTTAGCGCCATCGTTATTCACTTTGCCACAGTTTTTACAAAACATATTGAATCCTCCCCTTCTTATATGTCCGCTTTATCATTTGTCCGTACATAGGTTTCTATATTGCCACAAAATTTACATTTATAGGTGTCCTGATAGGTTATCCGTTTGCCGGGAACATATTGCTCGTGCGTACCAGTGACTTCCCGTTTCAAATTTCTGTGTGCAACCTCCACAGGAACGGAAATCTCCTTTTTACCTATTACTTCTGTTTTTACCAATTCCAGTGCTCCAATTTTCTTACAGGCGTGACACCGTATTGTCCATTGTTTCCATGTCTTAATTGATAGGATAATCAAAGCTATCCATCCGATGAACATCAATGGTGATAATAATCCTGTCACGTTTGACGGAGAGCCAGAACGAGTGACTATACCCGCAACTATGCTTACTACCACCGATACGAATCCGATACAGACACTCCAAAGTATACAAGCAATTATAGTGCCTGCAATCCACAATCCTTTTTTCATATTTAAAACTCCAATAATTCAAAAATACTTCTACATACAAGAGATTCTCTATTCCAGACGATTATATCATACGAAAAATTCAACTACAATAGATATTATCCAATATTTGGAGGTTTTTATGGGTGTTGAGTTGAATTATGAGTTGATTGGCAAGCGATTCCGCGCAATACGGCAAAAAAGAGGATATACACAAGAATTGGTGTCCGAGCGTGCAGGTATCTCCCCACAGCATTTCAGCGGAATTGAATGCGGAAGCGCAAAAGTTTCGCTGCCCGCATTGGTGCGGTTATGTAACGCTTTGGAAGCCACGCCAGATGAAATTTTAATGGATTCTGTAAAACAAGCTGCGCCACTATTTTTGAAAGATGTTGCGGAGGTCTTTTCTGATTGTTCGCCGGATGAAATTTTTCTTATGCTATCGCAAGCCGACAACCTCAAAAAATCTTTGCGTCTCAAAAATATTCTTTTGACAGAAAGGGACAAATAAATGGAGGCTAAATATATCAGTGATGGGCCTATTTTAGGAAAGAAGGATAGGGAGGAATTTGAAAGAAAATATCAATTAACCTCCGACACACAAAAAACCTATGGGCAAATTATTATAGGAATTATGGCTAAAATGGGCATTGACGCAAAAAAGGCCGAAGAATTGACAGGCTTAAACAGAACTTTGTTTAATAATTTGGAAAATCCAGATGGAGTTATATTAAAACGGTTTGTAATTTCTATCAGCATAGGTTTTGGATTAGATGTTCATTCAACTGAATACATACTTGAATCCTGCGGTATGCGGTTTAACGTAAACGATCGCTTGGATAGGGCTTACATTCATCTGATTGAGGAACATAAGGGAAAGGACATTGAAACTTGCAACGCCATATTAAAGGAATTGGGAGTTAAAGGAAAAGATATGTTAGGCGAACTCGAAAGAGGAAGCTATAAGAAGAAAAAATAGCAAAAAACGTTTACCGTATACCTAGAAAACAGTGTACGGTAAATTTTTTTATTTCTATATTTTTCACCGAAATACAAATAAGCTAGGTTTTATCACGTTTTCTAAATAGACAAAATGCCAAACTCCTTGAAAACAGGGAGTTTTTTTTATTTCACTCAAAAAAGACCAACTTAATAACTGATGCTATACTTACGTCAAGAGGTGGCCACTTCAAAATAAATTTAGGAGGTTTTTACATGAAACAAAAAATTATTGGCTTTCGTAAGCTGGATTTTAAAAGTGGTGATGGCTCGCAAGTCAAGGGTACTCAACTTTTTACCAGTTTTCCAGAGGAGGGCGTGATCGGCGAGATGACAGAGAAAATATTTTTGCATGATGACTTTGCCGTTCCCGATTGCAAGCCAGGGGATGTACTGGACATTACGTATGATCGCAAGGGCAAGCCCGTCACGATTACACTCATTGGCAAGTAAGCCTAAACCCGCGCAGTGTGTACCGCTTGGGGGGAGATTCCTCCCGGCGGTGTAACTGCCATTATTATGGAGGAAAAACATGGATTCAATCAATATACTTCATCAAGAAAAGGTGCTGGCGCAAAGACGCCGCAACAGAATAATCTTATGGATGCGCCTGCGTTCGGGTATGAAGGAGATCATAGAAAAACCGTGGAAGGGAATTTTTATTCTGTTACTGTGTGCTGGGCTTGTCTTCCTTTGGAATGTCCGCAATAGGCTAATTCCCTTTCACAGCGATATACCACTGTTGTCCACTATCTGGGGCTATCTAACCGCCGTTTTCATCCCGTTGCTGTTCCTTATGCTCATGGTTGGGCTGCTGTTCCTGCTGGGAACACCATCTAAGGCAAAGGAGTTCGAGGGCAAATTATTTGAAATTGCTCTTTATAGCCGCTACGGACATGCCCCGTCACTGATCTCATGCAAGCGTATCAAGGGAACAGATGTCAGTGTTATGTCATTCTACTCCCTTGGGGTGGGGATGGAACGCTGGAAAAATCAAAGCATAGAAATACAGGACGTGCTTGATATACATTATGTAGAACCTATCAAGTATGGCGGCAGAAACGGACGAAACCGAAATATCATTGTCATTACTTCCGCGCCTGGAGCCGAAACACACAGAGAGAATGTGCTATATGATGATGAAATCTGACGCGCCTAGGCTACTGAAACTGGGTTATGACTTGGACGCATGGAACGGTTATGGGGCTAAAATCCCCATAACCAGCGACATATCACCAAAAACCAATAGCCATATACTCATTTGCGGTATGTCCGGATCGGGAAAATCCTACTATGAAAACACCTTGTTTTCTAAACTGGTGATTACGGAGCCTCACGGTGAATTCCATTTCGCGGACTACAAGGGCGAAGATAGCTTTGCATATCTGCGCGGCTGCCCCCGTTACTATCCTTACAAAAACACACTGCAAGCATTAGATGCTGTGTATGCCCGCCTAAACGCCCGCCAGTCGGGAGAAGACGAAAGCTGCTATCCAATTACGCTGATTTGGGATGAATACATGGCGAATGTTCTATCTCTTGTAAATGAGGATAAAAAAAGCGCTGCCGTGGTCATGAATAAAGTCAGTGAGCTTTTGCTTCTTGGCCGCTCTCTGTCCGTGCGTTTAATTACCACAATGCAGCGCCCGGACTCCATAGCGTTTCCCGCTGGCTCACGCCTTAACTATGGCATTGTAGTAGCCCTTGGAGCGGCAATCAAGAGCATTTATGAAATGCTGATGCCTGATTTCATGGAACAAGTGAAATGTCGTGTATTTGGGCAAGGCGAGGGCATTGTGCTTCTGCAAGGCTCGCAGCTACGTTTTGTCAAAGTGGGAACGGTGCAGGATTCTGAACGGATGCGGCAGATATGCGTAAAAGCGTTGTCATAACAACGCACGTGCCGACCGCCGTGCGAAGCATAAGGCGGGCGAGCGCGGGTGTCTGGTTAGTATTACCCAGACACCTCTGTACCATCACAGTGAAAATCATAATGCAAAGGAAGTGAGAACCTTTGAAAAAAGATACACGACATAGAAAGTATTTGCTTACAATCAATAATCCCGGCGAGGATTGGTCACACGAAAAAATCCGTGAAGCGCTTGATAAAATGCAGCTGAAATACTGGTGTATGGCTGACGAACAGGGATTGCAAGAACAGACCCCGCATACTCATGTATTCTTTGCCGCTCAAAATGCCGCCATTCGCTTTTCTACCGTCAAGGGCGATTTCCCAACTGCTCATATTGATCCGGCTTGCGGCACTTCCGAAGAAAACCGGGCGTATGTCCAAAAGACTGGAAAATGGGCGGAGGATGAAAAAGCCGATACCAGTATCCTCGGCACATTTGAGGAATGGGGAGAACTGCCGACAGAAAAACCCGGACAGCGTACCGATTGGGATATGGCTTTAGCCATGCTTGAGGACGGTCACAGCGCAATGGATGTTATCCGTTTGCAAACCCATCTAATGCGCTATCGTTCTACCTTGGAGCAAGTTCGACAGGAACTGATTGCGGAGCAATTCCGCGATACCTTTCGCATACTGGAAACGACATACATATACGGCGCGACAGGACTTGGTAAGACAAAGCTGGTCATGGAACGATATGGCTATGAGAACGTATGCCAGATAACCGGCTATCAGCATGGGTGCTTCGATAAATATCAAAGTGAGGATGTAATTATATTCGATGAATTTTCATCAAACCTGAAAATTCAAGACATGAACAATCTTTTGGATGGCTATCCGCTTATGCTGCCCTGCCGCTATACGAATCGTGTGGCATGCTATACAAAATCGTACATTATCAGCAACATTCCGTTAGAATTTCAGTATACAAATGTGCGTCTGGAAACTCCCGCGATCTGGAATGCCTTTATACGCCGTATTCACAAGGTAGTACATTTTACTGGTATAAACCAGTATGATGAAATGTCCACGCAAGAATATTTTTCACCACACCAAAAAGTATTAGAGGGCTTCGAGGAAATTAAAGATATTAGCGATTTACCTTTTAATACAGATGGATACACAATAAATAAACATCTCCGTTACAGCAAAAACCGAAAATTGAACAGATAGGGGGTGTTCCCTTTGGCGAAAACAAAAAAACAGGGGACAGCCATTCCTAAACATGAGCTTGAATCCCTTGCGGAAACGCTCTACCCTGCCATTCGGGAATTCTTTGAAAGCGAACAAGGGCAAGCCGAATTTAAAGAGTGGCAACGGCAGCAGCGCAAGCCACAAAAGGATAAGCGCAGCAACAGTAAACGAGGGATAACCTGACGGCTATCCCTCGTTTATTTTAGTTCAATAAAAACACAAACCCAAACGCTTCACCGATAAAGTGAATGTTCGGGTTATGTGCGATTGGTGAAGGTGAGGAGAGTCGAACTCCTGTCCGAAAGCACTTCCGCAGAACTTTCTCCGAGCGCAGCTGATGATTTTTTGTTTCGCTTCTTACGACGCCCGTCAGCAGGCTTCGTCTTCAGCTATCTCGTAGTTCCCCTATGTTACCGAGAAATGGCATAGAGTTTTCCTATATTTTTTACGCCAGATCAGCCGACCTATAGGTGAATCGGAGCTGACGCGCGGCGGCTGCTATGCAGCCAGTGCGAAATTGTTGTTATTTTTAGCGTTTGTATTTAACGTGCCATTTTTAACGCAGACTTGGCAAACTGCGGCTCGCTTATCCTGATTCCGCACCCCCGTCGAAACCATTTCACCCCCATACTCCTTATCTCGGATGACCGGGATAAAACTTTAGGGCTCCTGGTTTGCCCCCGTTGATACCGGGGGGATACATATCAGCTTTATGGTCTCATTATACCACATATTTGTTGTGCGCAACATTAAAATCATGTTACTTCAAATCGGCTTTTTGACAAATTAAATAAAAAAACAGGTTCCATTACCAGTGGTCAAAACCGGAACCTTCACTAAAGGATCAAAAGTTATACCGGGGCCTTCTTTCTTCAATGTTTTTAGATAATTTTCTCAAAAACCGCAAATCCGCCGTTTTTCGGTTTCTTTCGTAGTTGTTGAAATTGCAACGATCTTTCCGTTTTTCTTTGGGGACCATTTTTTTGGCTCTTTTGACGTTATCTAAATACGCCCTTCGCCATCAAAAAAACTATAAAAAAAGCCGGAAAATTATACATTTTATATTTTTTTAGTGGCTGCTTAGATAATTTTTCCGGATTCCATTTTTTACATAATTTGCAAAATCCGCAAACCTTTATATTGCAACGGTTAATCGTTCAGGTTTTGGGATGGATTTTGATGATGTCCGAAAGTTATACATTGCTTTGTAAATCGGGGGCCTTTTAGTATAACTTTTCCATAAAATGGATCTTCTGGCTCTGCGCCATACTTCAACAGGTCCACTCGTAGCCACTATCCCTGCAACTTTGTGCTGCATCATTCTCCTCGTCGGCTTTGCTTCATTTCCTGCTGGATCCGCCGGTCAGAGTCCCTCTTTGCAATGTCTTCCCGCTTATCGTAGAGTTTCTTTCCTCGGGCTACGGCGAGCTCCAATTTGGCCCGTCCCTTGACATCAATGTAAAGATTCAGGGGCACCAAAGTTAAACCTTTCAGCGTGGTATAGCCGATAAGCTTTCGGATCTCCCCCTTATGCATGAGAAGCTTTCGCGGGCGCAGAGGGTCTACATTAAAGCGATTTCCCTGCTCATAAGGGCTGATGTGCATCCCATACACGATCACTTCCCCATTTTCGATTTTGGCAAAGCTCTCCTTCAGGTTGACCCGCCCCTGGCGAATGGATTTGATCTCCGTGCCTGTCAGGACCATGCCCGTCTCATAGACCTCTTCAATAAAGAAATCATGACGGGCTTTTTTATTATTTGCAATTATTTTTTTCTGTCTCATCCGGTTCCTCCCGTGGGGCCTTCCCCGCTGTTATCAAAGCAAACCGATCTCATTGAAGGGATAGAGGCGAAACACCGCTTTGCCCAGAATCAGCTCCTCGTCCACACAGCCCACATTGGGATCTCTGCTGTCCGTACTGTTCTGGCGATTGTCCCCCATAACGAAGAGGGAATCTTCCGGTACCGTAATTTCTTCCATATCGCTTGCTGTATACCCATCCAGGGTATAGTCCTCTTCCAATGCCGCCCCGTTCAGGTATACCATACCCTCCGAAATAGAGATCTTGTCTCCGGGCAGTCCTATGATCCTTTTGATAAGCAACTTTTCATCTCCGTTAGCCTGGACCAGATCGGTATGAAATACAACAATATCTCCCCGTTCCGGCTCGTGGAACCGGTAGGACTGCTTGCTCAAAAAGATATAGTTATTTTCATTTAGGGTAGGCAGCATGGAATGTTCTTTTACAATGGTGGGTTTTACCAGCTGCAGGATCAGCAATCCCACTACCAGGGCGATGGCGATATCTTTTAACCATTCTTTCATTTGTTTTTCTCCTCAATTAAGGCTGTCTGTATCTCTTGAAATGCGGGAGGAACAGGGCACTCAATGACCTTTCCCGCCAAAGCAGGAAACTCCTCCATATCTTCCCCAAAGCAAAGTTTGTATGCATGGAGCAACTGGGTGGTCAACCCAAACCGCTGTTTCAAGGCCGCATTGCCCCTGGAATTTCCGTATTTTTCGTCTCCTATAATGGGATAGCCGGCTTTCGCAAGCTGGGCCCGGATCTGATGGGTCCTGCCGGTAAGAAGTTCTACTTCCACAAGACTGTATCGCAACCCTGCTTTTAAGGGTACGGCAAAAGTCTCCATACGCTTTCCCTGACCCATAGCTTCATCATGCACATAGACCCGGTTGCTTTTTTCATCCTTTTCCATTCGATCCACCAGGTGCAGATTTTTGTTCATTTGACCAAGCACGATGGTAAGATAGTATTTCTGGATCTTTTCCCTTTTTCGAAGCAGCTCATTGAGCTTTTTGATGGCCTCATAGTTTTTGGCAAAAAGAACAAGCCCCGTGGTATTGCGATCCAGCCGGTTGGCAGGAGATGGCACAAAGGTCTTTTCACGGGAAGGATGATAGCTCCCTGTTTCGATGAGGTAGGACAGGACCTGATTTGCCAGAGTGTTCTTCTTTTCGGTCTCCGTCCCATGAGTCAGCAGGCCAAAGGGTTTATCCACGATGAGCAGGTCCTCGTCTTCATAGGCAATATGGAACTGGCGCTTTGCCTTGGAAACCCTCTCTGTGCCGCGATAGGCTTCCAGCTGCTCCTGGCTGATATGGATGTCCAATGTATCCCCAAGCTGCAGCTGCAGCTTTTCGGTGCTCCGTTTGCCGTTGACCTTCACCGAAGTCCTTATCATTTTATAGATATAACTCAAGGGCGCATTCCTGAAGTATTTCTTCAAAAAGCGGTCCAGTCTCTGGTCTTTTTCATTTTCTCCAATTTGAATTGTAATCATCCCTGTATTATACATCAATTCCCTGTACTTGGCAAAACGGACACGATAAAGTCACCAAAATGTAAAGTAATTAAAATGTAATTTGTGATCCCTTGCCCGGTATGCTACAGTAAAATAGAAGATAGCAGAGAAAAGAGGACCATTCATGAATAAATTAAAAGACATCATCTATGATAAAAATGACCTTCTCATTGCTCTGGTGATTTTGCTTTTTGCCGCTCTGGTCATATACCAGAAGATCGACGTCATTATGGATTATCCCGCCACCATGTCCATTGCTTCCGCAACGGAAAACGAGGAAGGAACCAAACCTGCTGCTCAGGAAGACGAAGGTGCTGCTCCTGGCACTAACTCCGGTGCAAATGATGAGGAGTCTGCCTCAGACGACAGACAGGATGTGGAGTACTCAGGCAGTACAGGGAATGACGATCAAAACGAGGATAGCGAGGAGAGTCCTTCTCCTTCCAAAAAAGATGTGACCCTCACCATCGAATACGGCGCAACGGGAAGCAGCATCGCACAAAGTCTGGTGGATGAAGGTCTGCTGGAATCCAGACAGGATTTTTATGACGCCGTGAACAAAGCCGGTGCAGATACCAAACTTCAGGCCGGAACCTTTACCATACCTGCCGGTTCTACGGCAGATGAGATCATTTCCATTATTACCGAATAACAAAAGAAAGCCATGCATTTATGGTTCAAAAGGTGTATAATTGTAATTGTACAAGACGTACACTTTTTTTCTTGCGCCTAAGCGCAGTTTTTTCCAGGATTACATAGGAGGTACTTATTATGGCGTTCGTTACAACACGCGATATGTTTGCCAAATCGTTAAATGGCGATTACGCAGTAGGAGCTTTCAACGTTAACAATATGGAGATCATTCAGGGGATCGTGGATGCCGCAAAGCTGGAAAACGCCCCCCTTATCCTTCAGGTCTCTGCAGGAGCCAGAAAATACGCAAAACCGGTTTATCTTCTCAAACTGGTAGAAGCAGCCATTGAAGACAGCGGGCTGGATATCTGCCTTCACCTTGATCACGGCGAAGACTTTGACATCTGCAAAAAATGTGTGGATGACGGTTTTACCTCCGTTATGATCGATGGCTCCAAGCATCCTCTGGCGGAAAACATCAAGCTTACAAAGGAAGTCGTGGAATATGCCCATAGCAAAGGTGTGGTGGTAGAAGCTGAACTGGGAAGGCTGGCAGGCGTAGAGGATGCCATCAAGGTAGATGGCCGTTCCGCAAGCTTCACCGATCCGGACGAAGCGGCTGAATTCGTAGCCAAAACAGGAGTAGATTCTTTGGCTATCGCCATTGGCACCAGCCACGGTGCCTACAAATTCAAAGGAGAACCTTACCTTGATTTTGAACGTCTCGAGCAGATCCGCAAGCTTCTCCCGGATACCCCCTTGGTTCTGCACGGAGCCTCCACCGTACTTCCCGAATTCGTAGCCAGATGCAACCAGTTCGGAGGCAATATCCCCGGCGCCCAGGGAGTTCCCGAAGACATGATCCGTACCGCCTGTACCAAAGGAGTCTGCAAAGTAAACATCGACACAGACCTTCGCCTTGCCATGACCGCAGAGATCCGCCGCTACCTCCACGAAAATCCGGCGGAATTTGACCCCCGAAAATACCTCGGCCCCGCCCGGGATGCCATCCAACAAATGGTGCAGCACAAAATCAAGAATGTCTTGAATGCCAGCAACCAAAGATAGATTTTCCAAAAACAGACGCAAAAAACCGGCGAAACATTCGCCGGTTTTTTTGATGCCCCCTTCATTGCAGAAAGGTCAATTCTATTCATTACTTCCCAAAGAAAATCTCCATGTCATCTTCCACAGTGCCAATGCCCCGGATCCCAAAGGTGTCCGTCAGGATCCTGGCCACAGCAGGAGACAGGAAGCCTGGAAGGCTGGGCCCCAGGTGAATGTTCTTCACACCCAGATACAAAAGGGCCAGCAGTACCAGCACGGCCTTCTGTTCATACCAGGCAATGTTATAGACAATGGGCAGACGATTGATGTCATCCAGCCCGAACATTTCCTTCAGTTTAAGAGCAATAAGCACCAGAGAATAACTGTCATTGCACTGCCCCGCATCAAAGACCCTGGGGAAATCGCCGATCATACCCAGGCCGATCTTATTGTAACGGTACTTGGCACAACCCGCTGTCAGCACTATGGTATCTGCGGGCAGTGCTTTCGCAAACTCGGTATAATACTCCCGGCTCTTCATCCGCCCATCGCACCCGGCCATGACCACAAATTTTTTGATGGTCCCTTTTCGAATGGCCTCTGCAATTTCCTCTGCCATGGAAAAAACCTGCTCATGGGCAAATCCACAAGTCAGCTCTCCTCCCTCAATGGGCAGCGGCGGGGGGAGAGTCCGTGCCAGTTCTATGATCTCTGAAAAGTCTTTTTTTCCGTCCTTACCCGCCTCAATGTGACGACATCCCGGAAATCCGGCAGAGCCCGTAGTAAAGATGCGTCTTCGGATTTCTTCACTCCTGGGAGGAACAATGCAGTTGGTGGTAAACAGGATAGGTCCGCCGAATTGAGCAAACTCCTCCGTTTGTTTCCACCAGGCGTTGCCGTAATTGCCTACCAGATGAGGATACTTTTTAAAGAAGGGGTAGGAATGAGCGGGAAGCATTTCACAGTGGGTATATACATCGATGCCCGTTCTGTTGGTTTGTTCCAGCAATTGCTCCAGATCCAGCAAATCGTGCCCTGAGATCAGTATGGCCGGGTTTTCCCTTGCCCCGATATTTACCTTTGTGATTTCCGGGTGGCCATAACGGGAAGTGTTTGCCTCGTCCAAGAGAGCCATGGCAGAAACTCCAAACCTGCCCGTCTCAAGAGTCAGCCGAAGCAGATCTTTTGTTGAAAGGGAAGGATCCATTGTGTCTGCCAGGGCATGATAAATAAAGCTGTAAATTTCGGGATTTTCCTTGCCCAAATTGAGCGCATGTTGTGTATATGCTGCCATACCCTTGATGCCGTAGGTGACGATCTCTCGCAAAGACCGCATGTCTTCATCCTCGGTGGCAAGAACGCCAATCTTTTCTGCCTTTTCAACCATTTCTTCCTTGGTTCCAGGAGAAAAAATCGCTGCATCGTGAAGATTTGTCAGAGACAGTCCACTCAAAAGAGCATCCCTCGCCTCTGCCACCTCCAGGATTTTCTGCGCAATGGCTTTTTCATCATAATTTGCATTGGTGATGGTCATAAACAGGGCATCAAGCAACAGGGAATTTTCCTTTGGAAGACTGGCCGCATCCAATTCACCTTTGGTCACGATCTGCGACAAGCCCTTGAGAGTATAGATCAAAAGATCCTGAAGCTTTGCAACCTCTTCACTCTTACCACAAACCCCTCTGACATCACAGCCGGTACCCCTTGCCGTCTCCTGGCACTGGTAGCAGAACATACTCAACAGAACCCCTCCTTTGCAATTTTACGGCGGCAAATGAAAATGTTCTTATTTTTTACTCCAATTCGAACATATCCTTTGAAACCCCGCAAATAGGGCAAGTCCAATCTTCAGGGAGGTCAGCAAAAGCAGTTCCCGGTGCTATCCCATTGTCAGGGTCTCCCACCGCAGGATCATAAACATATCCGCAAGGTCCGCATACATATTTATCCATTTCTTTTTTCCTTTCTTCTTGTTACCTGCTATTTATAATCTGCTTTCCAGAGACCGTGAAGGTTGCAGTATTCATAGGCCGCCACCACAGCTTCCCCCGGAGAAAGGCAAAAACTGGCCTTCGGTTCCATTCCGGCGCCGAGGCACTTTCTCTGACGTCCGCTGGTAGTGATCAAATAGATCCATTGAATGTGATGCTCCGGCAGCATGGGGTGTAGGGTGCTTCCCACAGTCACGGTCACCATCCCATCATTTACCTCAATAACAGGAACATGCTTTTCCTGCGCAGCATCCTGGGTATTGGGAACCAGCTCCTGCATTTCCTCCCCGCAGCAGACCACAGGGACTCCCGAGTTCTTGATCATCCCGATAATGTTTCCGCAATGCTTGCAGATCAAAAACTTTGTTTCTTCACACATGATTCATTCTCCTCTCTCCACCCTCTTGGTGGATCAGCCACAAATTCTGACATAAGAAAACCGCAACGCCTCAGGCGCCGGTCTATTTCTTATATAATAATATACCATCTGCCAGTTTTTTCAAACATGAATCTTTGAAACAAAAAACCCTTCACAAAGGCATTTCTGCGTTTTGTGAAGGGATCTCCTGCTCAAAATTCGGAGCTTTTATTTTGCCAGGGCTTTCTTGGCAGTCTCTGCGAGCTTTGTGAAACCTGCAGGATCGTAAATAGCCAATTCGGAAAGCATCTTTCTGTTGATTTCAATGCCAGACACTTTCAGTCCGTTCATCAGCTTGCTGTAAGAAAGTCCGTTCATTCTGGCTGCCGCATTGATTCTGGCGATCCAAAGTCTTCTGAAGTCTCTCTTCTTATTCTTGCGTCCTACATACGCAGAAGCAAGGGCTTTCATGACAGCAGGATTCGCACATTTGAAGATCTTGCTCTTCAGTCCGTAAAAACCTTTTGCCTGTTTTAATACTTTATTATGCCTTTTTTTGGCGTTCATGCCTTTTTTAACTCTTGCCATTTTCTCTTACCTCCTCTGATTACACGTTAAGAACTGACTTGATGCGCTTTTCGTCTGCGCTGGTCAGAATGGTTCCCTGACGGAGTCCTCTTTTTCTCTTAGCGCTTTTTTTGGTAAGGATATGGCTCTTGTACGCCTTATGTCTTGAGACTTTTCCTGTTCCAGTCAGTTTAAATCTTTTGCTTGCCCCTCTATGGGATTTCATCTTTGCCATTTTCTATTTTCCTCCTGCGAAAAGATGTATTCTGCTAATCATTTTTTGGTGTCAGTATCATTATCAAACTTCTGCCTTCAAATACAGGCTTTTTCTCCACAAGGCCCACTTCGACGATCGCCTCTGCAAACTTTGCCATAACCTGCTGCCCTACATGAACATAGTCCTTTTCACGCCCCTTAAAACGGAGACTGACCTTGACTTTGTCGCCCTCTTTGAGGAATTTGATGGCATTGTTGGCTTTGACCATCAGATCGTGATCTTCAATAAAGGTAGAAAGCCGGATTTCTTTGATTTCGATGGTTTTTTGCTTCTTGCGCGCTTCCTTTTCCTTTTTTTGCTGCTCATAACGATACTTACCATAATCCATGATCTTACAGACCGGAGGATTGGCGGTAGGAGCGATATTGACCAGATCCATTTTCTTGTCAATGGACAGCTGCATAGCGTCTTCGGTTTTCATAATCCCAAGCTGCGTTCCGTCACTGTCAATGACGCGGATTTCCTTATCACGAATCTCTTCGTTGATCATATTTTCCTTGATAATTTCTACTACACCTCCTAAATAAAAAAGCGGTCTACTACTGTATCCGCCTCAAAAAACACTATCTCAGTGTCTTTATGAACCGTTGCAGCGCAAGCCGCAAGGTGAGAAGCGAATGACTTCTACTTGTTGTTACCTGTATAAGTTAACACAAATGCGAGCCTTGTGTCAATCTATATTTCCTGCAATGAGGCTTCTATATTACTATAAAAAAGCCTTTGCCTTGTCTAAAATCTTGTTTTGTCGGATGCTCTTTTGGGTCTCATATGCCGTTTGATATTCCTCAACAGAAGCTTGGATCTCGCTCTCCGAAGCGCCGGCCTTTTGCAGATCCTCACGCATATGCGCCAGAAGATCCTGTACCGAGGAATCCATCCCCGCCTCATACGCATTGGCCCGGTTGGTGTAGGAAGATGCCAGCTTCACATATTCGGTCTTGGCCGCTCCGTTGGCCTGTAAAGCGATAAAATCCTCCTTGATCCCCGCAACAAGACGATCAATGATGGCATTGCCTTCGTCCTGCAATTTTAAGAAGCCTTTGTTGTAAAGGGCCAGAATCTTCTCTTCCTGGCTTTGCTCTTCCAACGCCGGGGTTACAGCGGGTTCTTCTGCCACCGTTGCACCATCATCCGAAACAGTCCCCGGCTCGCCGTCCACGGTCTGTTCCCCATCCACAGATTCGCCCTTCTCTATCTCTGCCAGAATTTCTTCTGTGATGCCCCCCACTTCTTCATTGATGGCGTTTGCCTCCTCCGAGTCCAGATTGTTGAATAAAAATCTGTAACCCACAAGGATCCCCACTGCAAAGACCACCAAAATGACCAGCGGAAGCACAATTTTCTTTTTCATAGTTCCCTTATCCCCTTTTTTCTTAGAATCCGAAGAAAGAACGCAGTTTGCTCAGGTCGAGAAAATCAACATTGGCCAAGACCACCCTTTGAAATTCCTGTTGGCTTACTGCGGAAAGCTTTGTGTAAGAGTTTTTGATTTTTGCCGACTCCGTCTGAATGTCAAATCCGGCTTTATTCCCCAAATAACTTTCCATACAAGTGCGAACCTCCAGAACAAGGGCTTTTTGTGCAGTACTATCCCCTTTGCTGAAATTCTTCTGTGATTCTATCTCACCACTAATGATTTTGTCAAGGGACGCAACGGTACGGCGCACGCTGGCATCGTAATCTGATTCTCCTGCGGCAAGTCCCGGAACGCTTTTGGCGGCAATGAGTCCCGCTTTCATCTTTTCAAGGGCTCTCGCAGAGGTATAAACGACCTGCCCCCGATTTATTTTGCTTTTGGCCGCAAAGAGGTTGTCATTTTCCACATTCATCATGCCTGCAAAAATCACACGGCGAACCGACTTTTCTGCCCAGGGAGAAATTTGATCTTTGATAGAAACTCCACCTAGTTGCTCTGCTGTTATGCTCAAATCAAGAGATAAGATCCGGTCAAAAATCGCCGCCACTTCCTCTTTCGTAATGGAATTGTTGGGGCGAAAACTGCCGTCCATATAGCCCAAAATGTACCCCGCCTGCTGGGCGATCATCACATCTTTATAGTACCAGGCATCTTTCTTTACATCTGTGAAGAAATTCCCAATATTAGTCTCTCCTCCGTAACCAAAAATGCCGTTTGCGATGTGTATAAACTCTGCCCGGGTGATGGTCCGTTCTTTCTGAAAGGTCCCATCCGGGTAGCCGTTGATGTATCCGCCGGAAGAGAGGGTTTCAATGTCCTGAGCCAGAGAGTCGGAGGCGGGAATGTCGGAAAAGCCTAAAGCAAAAACCTCTGGCGCAGAAAACAATATTCCCAGTAGTAGAAAGAGGCACATTCCCTTTCGGAAGATCCTTTTCATTGACACACAGCTCCTTTTTCTTAAAAAAGCAGGGTGAGCGAACACCTCGCTCACCCTGCATAAAACCGCTACTTAATTCAATGGTTTTTTTCGTGCTATTGTTTCACGACTGTTATCATTTTTGTCCCGGCCGTGCCTCCTGCAGGAGTCAACGTTACTGTCATCGTATATGTTTCCCCTGGATCCATTGTTACAAACATACTGTTTATTGCATTTTTGAAGGCATTCTCATCTCCGGAAATGTTTACCTGAGCAGGAGATAAATAATATCCAGTTTTCGCCCCTGTAGCGGCATCAATCATACCGAAAAAATTACTAAATGTAACATCTCCAAAAGCAGTCAACGCATCCATTGCGTTTTTGGAAATACCATCCGCACTTACGGCCGCCACAACCTGGTCATGGTTATTTTTGATCTGCAAAGAAACGCTATGGTTCACACTACTGGTGTTTGTTATTGAAACGGCAATGCTTGTGTTCGTTGATGTTGCACCCAATGGGATTGTATAAAGGGTTCCAACCGGCGAAATCGTAACAGCACCGTGTTTCACAGCAACAATACTAAGTACCGGGCCCGGAGAAACGCCGCCGCCGCCACCGCCGCCACCAGTTCCTCCAGTGGACGGGGTCTGGGTCACGGTTGCACCGGTACCGGATGCATTTGTGGTTGCTGTGCTGCCGGCGGGAACGCTCTGTCCGCCTACGACAACACCGGTAGCTCCGGAAGCAACGCTTACTGTGGTATTAGGTGTGGAAACCTGAGTGTTCTGGGCTGTAGCAGTTACAGTGATAGTGGTCACTGTACCGGTTCCGCTTACGGCAGCATTGGCGCCGCTCACAGTCAGCGTATTCACTGTTGCGCCGGTCTGGACTACGATGGTAGAGGAATTGCCGCTGATAGCTCCTGTTTTGACAGTGGAGCCTGCGCCAACAACGATGTTGGATTGGGTTCCGCTGACCGTAGCAGTGGCAATAGTGGCATTGGTGGCGGTAACAGTGATATCATCCGCTGCGACCTCCAGGCTTCCGATGTTGCCCTGTACATTGACATCATCAGATCCGTCATCGATAAATACGACTTCTACATCAGCCCCATTCTGGACCTTGACGCTGACCTTGCCATTGGTCTTTGTCACAATGACTTTTCCAATGTCGGAATTCCCTTTAATGATGATGGAGTTTACACCACCACCACGGATCACGGTGCGGCCTTCCACCTTGACATTATCTAATGTAGCTTCTCCTTCTCCAACGCCGTCACCAATGATGAGGTCGCCCTTGATGGTGAGATCTTTCAGAGTCACACCCGCTTCACGAATCACTACATTGCCTGTAGCGACGGTGGTTACGGTTCCGGCTGTGTCGATGTACTGTTTGGCCAGCTTATTCATTACAGTAGCGAATTCTGCTCTTGTAATGTTGGCGAGAGGATTCAGCTTACCGCCGGCTCCTTCGATATATCCTGCTTCCTTCATTCCGGCCAGATCGGCAAGCGCCCAGGTCGAGATGCTGGCCTTATCCGAAAAAGTATTGAGGGCAGAATAATCTTTGTCTGTCACTGCCATTTTGAAAGCCCTGGAAAGCACCACAAAAGCTTCCTGTCTTGTGATCCTGTCGTTGGGGCGCATATTGGTAGCAAGGGCGAAAGTCTTCATCTGTACCGCCTTGGCGATCTCAGGTGCAAACCACTGCCAGGAAGGCACATCCTTGACTGCAGCAATGTCCGCCTTGCCAAGCGCTCCAAAGGCACGATTTACCACGGTCGCCATCTCCGCACGGGTCAATGACTGGTTCGGTTTGATCAGAGTTTTGCCATCTTCGGCATACCCTTTCAACAAGCCATTATCAACGGCAGCCTGCAGACCTGCAGCAGCCCAGTTATTCGGCATGTCTCCAAATGCAGGAGCATCGGCGAATACCATTGAGAATGAACTCAGTACCATTGCCACGGCCAGAAAAACCGCAAGCACACTTCTCTTCTTCATCTTTCAGTACCCTCGCTTTCTAAACTTTGATTTATACAGTTGCAATTCGCAGGCTGAACCCAGGTGTCAAAGACGAAATCGACCCCACGGGCGATCTGCTCTGCGGTATTGACCCGACGAAAACCCCCGCCTTCTCCCTTACCGGAAAAGCGAATGCATAATTACAGGGTAATTTTACCACTTTACACTTTAGATTACAAGGGGAATACGTTTTTTTTTATTTGTCTCTCCTTTTTGATTAGTTTATTCTATCCCATATTTCTCAAGTTTTCGAACAACAGTAGGCTGGCTGATTCCCAAAGCCTTTGCCATGGCACGGGTTGTCCTGTACTTCCCGCGAGCGGAAAAAAGGATCTGCTTTTCGGCCAGTTCCAGGATTTCCTTCAGTCCCGTGTTTCCTTCTGGGTTGATATCCCCCAGATTGTACAGGTCTTCGTATTGGCTTATATAGCTGGGGAGGTGCTCCGGGCCTATCAAATCTGCCTTTGTAGTGATGACCAGACGTTCAATGATATTTTGAAGTTCCCTTACATTCCCAGGCCAGGGATAGCGGAGAAGGGTCGCCATAGCTTCTCCGTCGATCAATTTGTTTTCATCGTATTTCTGGTTGTTCTGCTGAAGGAACGTCCGGATCATGGGGATAATGTCTTCCGGTCTTTCCCGAAGGGGCGGGATATGGATGGGTACCACATTCAGCCGGTAGAACAGGTCTTCCCGGAAGCGTCCCTCCTTCACCATACTTTCCAGATCTTTATTGGTAGCAGAAACGATCCGCACATCTACAGGGATCCCGGAAAGCCCTCCCACACGCTGCACTTCCTTTTCCTGTATCACCTGAAGAATCTTCACTTGGAGACCAAGTGGCAGCTCCGAGATCTCATCCAGGAAAATAGTTCCTTTTTGCGCCGCTTCGAACAGTCCCTTTTTTCCTTCTTTGTTGGAGCCGGTAAAAGCCCCTTTTTCGTAGCCGAAAAGTTCTGATTCCAAAAGGTTTTCGGGAATGGCACCGCAATTGATTTTTACAAAAGGCCCATCTTTGCGGTTTCCGATTTCATGCAGCAGCTTGGCTATGACTCCTTTGCCGCATCCGGATTCTCCGGTGATCAGCACCGTTGTGTCCACCTGGGCAAGCCTTTCCGCCATCTGGATCACACTGTACATGAGAGGATTGTTGGCGATGACTCCTCCATAAAATTTCCCTTCATTTGTTTTCAGATCCTGGAGAACGCTTTGCATTGTCTCCAGCTTTTTTTGCAGCACCACCAACTCCGTAATATCGTGGGATGTGGTGATGATCTTGGAAAGCTCTCCTTTTTCATTGAGGATGGGCGTTCCTGTGGTCAAAAGCCTTTTCCCATCCCGGTTTTGATGTAGGATACTGACCTGCTTTTTTTCCTGCATGACCTGTTTCGCCACCGAGGGAGAAAAAATTCCTGCCTGCTCCAAATAGGTGCAGTGCTTGCCAATAATCTCCTCCCGGGGGATTCGGTATAGTTCCTCACAGGCCTTATTGATCCAAAGGGCGTATCCAGAGGCATCGTCGATGAAAACAGCATCCCCGATACTGTCCAAAATAGGGAGCAAATCCTCGATATGCAATCCGTAATGATTTTTTTGATCATTTTTTTTGTCCATCTCTTCACCGCCTTTCTTTTTTGCAATAGATCCGTTTTTGAATCATGCGATTCATTTTTGAATCTTTTTATTTTTTAGCGTATTTTTATTGTATTCCCAATATTTTTTTATGATTTTCTCTTCCAAAAAAGCTTTTATGATTTATAATTGTATCACATCTTTGGCATTTTGTCTTTTACTATGCCTTGCAATACGCCGTTTTCTTCTTTGGCACAACAATTGCGGTGTTAATTTGCACAAAGCAATAAAAGGAGGTCGTTTTATGTCTGTCGATTACGCAAAATATATATCCGAGTTGGTGGCAAGAGCCCGGGCAGCCCAGGATATCGCCAACAACTATTCTCAGGAAAGAGTGGATGAACTCTGTGCGGCTATCGCCTATCGGACCACAAGACCCGAATTTGCACAGCAGGCGGCAGAAATGCTGGTGGAAGAATCCGGCATGGGTGTCGCCGCCAATAAAGTGGCAAAAATCTACACCAAAGTCAAGGGCGGCTATCGTGATATGAAGGGCAAGAAATCCGTGGGCCTTGTAGATACCAATGAGGTTACCGGTATCAGGACATTTGCCAAGCCCATGGGTGTCATTGGAGCGGTTATTCCCATCACCAACGGAGAAGCCACCCCGATTTTTAAAGCCATTGCCGCCATCAAAGGGCGCAATGCCATTATCTTAGCCCCCCATCCCAAAGGCGCCCGCACCAATGCCTTCGTGGCCCAGAAAGTCAGAGAGACACTGGCAGCTTACAACGCCCCGGAAGATCTGGTCATCGCCATCGAACCGGAATATGTAAGCATCGATTGCTCCGGCGAATTGATGAGGCAGGCAGATTTTGTCCTGGCCACAGGCGGTACCCCCATGGTGCGCGCCGCCTACAGTTCCGGAACCCCCACCATCGGCGTGGGAACGGGCAATGTGGTGACCATCGTTGACGGGACCAGCGACCTTGACAAAGCCGCAGAGCTTATCATCGCCTCCAAGACCTTCGACAACGCCACCAGTTGTTCTACAGAAAACAACCTGATCGTTTTGGAAGATTGCTACGATGCCTTCATTGAGGCTATGGCAAAAAAAGGTGCCTTCCTCATCAAAGAGGACAGCGCCGATAAAGAAAAAATGCTTCATGCCATCTGGCCCAATTCCCCTGCAGACCATGTTCTGAACCGCCACATCATCGCTCAGCCCGCAGCACAGATCGCAAAGACAGCCGGAGTGGACGTTCCGGAGGGAACTGTTATGATCATGGTGGAAGAGAACGGCGGATACGGGAATGACTTCCCCTTTACAGGTGAAAAGTTATCCCCCGTTGCCGGAATACGCAAGGCTAAGAGCTTTGAAGACGCCGTGGAAAAGATGGAAAAGATCCTTAATTACCAGGGTCTGGGCCATAGCTGCGGTATCCACACATCCCACCTGGAAAGAGCAGTTCTTCTGGGGGAACGCATCAAAGTCACCAAGGTGGTTATGAATATGGCACAATCCCTTGTCAACAGCGGGGCCTGGACCTGCGGCTATCCCATGTCCATGACATTGGGCTGCGGCACCTGGGGGCACAACAGCATTTCCCACAATGCCAACTGGAAGGATCTTCTCAATTTCACCTATCTGGCTACACCCATTCCTTCCACACAGCCCACAGATGAAGAGCTTTTTGACGGGAAAGAATGGTAAAGCAGCAGAGTATGCAGGAGGAAAAAGCTATGTCGAATGTTGTTGAAACAGGAAAAAAATATAATCTGTACTCCTGGTCCGCCCAGGGAAGCATCAACCCGGTCAATATCGTAAAATCCCAAGGCATTTACTTTTGGGACGAAGACGGAAAAAAATACTATGATATGTGCTCACAGCTGGTCAATATGAATCTGGGCCACGGAAATCCAAAAATCATCAAAGCCATCAAGGAACAGGCGGATCGTCTGGCCTTCATTTCTCCCTCTTTTTCCTGCGATGTTCGTTCTGAAGCCGCACGAAAAGTCGTTGAGGTTTCAGGGCTTGAGGGGGCCAAAGTGTTCTTCACCAACGCCGGAGCAGAAGCCAATGAAAATGCCATTAAAATGGCTCGTTCCTACTCTGGAAAATGGAAGATCTTTTCCATGTATCGTTCCTACCACGGTTCGACTTATGGTTCGGCATCCCTCACCGGAGAACCCCGGCGTTTTGCCAACGAGCCTGGCGTTCCGGGCTTTGTCAAATTTGACGGGCCTTATGCCTACAGAGCCCCCAAAGCCTGCCGCTTCGAATCGGAGGAGGACATTACTGCTTTTTATCTGGAGCTTCTGGAAAACCAGATTTTGTATGAAGGTCCTCATCAAATCGCCGCTGTCTTTATGGAGTCTGTAGTTGGTTCCAACGGCGTACTGGTCCCGCCCAAAGGCTACATGGAAGGGGTTCGGGCTCTTTGCGACAAATATGATATCCTGATGGTCTGTGACGAAGTCATGGCCGGATTCGGCCGCACGGGAAAATGGTTTGCCTTCCAAAACTGGGGGATCAAGCCCGACCTGATTTCTTTTGCAAAAGGCATCACCTGCGGCTATGTCCCCTTGGGAGGAGTCATCGCCTGCAAAAAAGTTGCCGACTATTTCGAAAATCACAAAATGTTTTGCGGACTTACCTACAGCGCCCATCCCATCGGATGCGCCGCAGCAGTGGCCACTATCGACGCTTATGTCGAGGACAGAGTTTTTGAAAATGTCCAGAAAGTCGGCAAACTGCTGGCTTCCGGCCTGGCCGCCCTCAAAGAGAAACACCCCTGCGTGGGAGACGTCCGAAGCATCGGCCTGTTCTCTGCTGTAGAATTCGTCAAAGACAAAGCCACAAAAGAGCCTTTGGTGTCGTTTAACGCCGACCCAGAGGGGATCATGCCCAAGATCATCGGTATGCTCAAGGCAGAGGGCTTCTATACCTACTCCCATGAGAACATGATCCAGGTCTCTCCGCCGCTCATCATCACCGAGACAGAACTTCAGGAAGCTCTACAGATTCTGGACAAAGTACTGGACTCTGTGGACAACATGATACGCTGATACCACCCTTTGTCAGGAAAAAGAAACAGCCCGCTGCGCTCAACTGCGGGTTGTTTTCTTTCTGGCAGTGCGAAAAGAACAAACGTTTACTTTTTGTGTTCCGTATGTTATAATATTGGAAATAAGATTTGTTTATCCCAACCACGATAGAAGGAGGACGGTTCATGGAATCCCTTAGTCAACGCGAAAAGCAGATCCTTGCCTATATGAAAGGAGAGATCCAGAAGAAAGGATATCCCCCCACTGTCCGTGAAATGTGCAGTGCCTTGGGCATTCGTTCCACCTCCACAGCCCATAAGGAACTTGCCGCACTGGAAAGCAAAGGGTTTATCCGCAAAGACCCCGCAAAACCACGTGCCATCGAGATTCTTGACGGTTCTGCTCCTCCCGCAAAAGAGGAGCGCATCGATGTGGTGGATATCCCGGTGGTGGGACAGATCGCCGCAGGCATGCCCATCCTGGCGGAACAAAATATTGAAGACAGCTTTCCGGTTCCTTCCCGCTACCTGAACAATGGCACCTATTTCATGCTTACCGTAAAAGGGGACAGCATGATCGATGCAGGAATTTTCAATGGGGATTATATTCTTGTCCGCCAGCAAAACACTGCAAACAACGGCGATATCGTGGCGGCTATGACCGGCGAATATGAAAGCGAAGCCACTGTCAAAACCTTTTATAAAGAAAAGGACCATATCCGCCTTCAACCCGAAAATCCCACTATGGCACCCATTCTTGTCAAGGATGTCCAGATTTTGGGGCTTGTTAAGGGTGTTTTTCGCTATTTTTCTTAAAAACACGAAGCCAAATAAAAAAACCGCCGAAAAACGGGTACCTTCCAGGCACCGTTTTTCGGCGTTTTTTTTATTTCCCTTTTGGGGATATCGCTGTCCTTTTTACCAGTAGCCAAACCCAAATTTTAACGATTGACCAGAAGTTTTTTGATCCCTTTTTCCAGCCCGGTAAGGGTCAGTTCAAACATGGGAATCATCTCCTCGATGGCCTCTACCGTATAGTGGCCGAAAATATCGTGCCAGCTTCTTTCCGGTATGGGGTTGAGCCAGATGTGATGGGGATACCGGTCTTTGATGCGCTTGAGCCAATCTACTCCGGGAATGTCATTGTACATACCAATGACGCAGTTCCCGCCCTCCCGAAACAGTTCAGAAGGCGCCATGGCAGCATCTCCTACAAAGATCACGCGGTATTCGCTTCCCAAATTTGCCAGGACCCATTCCGTGTTTACCCATTCTCCTCTGCGACAGGCCGGGTCCTTGTAAAGATGTTCATACACACAGTTGTGAAAATAGTAGACCTTCAAATCACTAAAGTGATTGGATTTGTAGACCGCCTGAAACAGCGCACTGCAAAGCTTGCTGTAGCGCTGCATGGAACCGTCGGAGTCAAACAGCAGTAAGAGTTTTACTGTGTTTTTTCGGGGTTTTTCAAAGACCAGATTCAAATACCCCGCATTATCCGAAGTTTTTTGAATGGTACCGTCAATGTCCAGCTCCGTCTTCTCCGCCTGCATAGTACTGGAATACTGGCGAAGCTTCCGAAAAGCCAACTGAAACTGCCGGGTATCCAGAATATTATCCTCCCGAAAATCCCGATAATCTCGCTGCCTGGCCACCTGCAAAGCGGACTGGTAGCGGCTTTCGCCGCCTACGCGAACGCCCTGTTTGGCAAAACCGCCGTGCCCGAGGACCGAGGTCCCCCCGGCGCCGATCCAGTAATTCCCGCCCCGATGACAAGACCGCTGCTCCTGAAGCCGTTCCTGGAGCATTTTTTTCAGCTGATCCAGTTCATAGTCAGGAGCATTGGGGTCGATTTTATCCCAAAGTTCATCTTTGGTTTTTTCCCCACCATTCAGCCACTTCCAAACCTCGTCGGGAATATCGGGGAGATTTTCCACGTCCCGAAAATAAATGGCAAATGCCATGTCAAACTTATCGTAGTCAGCTTCGCTTTTTACGAGTATCGCCCGGCACAAATGGTAAAACTCCAGGAGGCTGGGCCCGCAAAGCCCGGAATCCAGAGCTTCACAAAGGTCAAGCCACTCAGTGGTGGAAACCATGAGTTTTCTTTCACGAAGCAGATAAAAAAATTCAATAAACAAAGGGGGTCCTCCCTGTCATTACATGCCCTTCAGGCCAAAGCCTCTTTTTCGGGACTGTTCAACGGTATCAATGTCCTGGTTTTTTTTCAGCAAAACCCCCAGGAAGGGCAGTTCTTCTTCAATTTTTTCAATGGGAATGCCGCTGATGGTGAGAGCTTTGATCCAGTCCAGCAACTCGGAGGTACTGGGTTTTTTCTGAATGTCGCGGATCCCACGCAAGCGGTAGAAGGAATCCAACGCCTGGTCGAGAAGTCTGTTTTCGATATCAGCAAAATGCACCTTTACGATATCGCGCATGGTATCCGGGTCAGGGAAGGCAATATAGTGGAAAATACATCTGCGAAGGAAGGCATCCGGCAGTTCCTTTTCGGCATTGGATGTGATGATCACGATGGGGCGTTCCTTGGCCTTGATGGTTTCTTTGGTTTCGGGAATATAAAATTCCATTTTGTCCAGTTCCCAAAGCATGTCATTGGGGAATTCCAGATCGGCTTTGTCGATCTCGTCAATGAGCAGGATAGGCTGTTTTTCGGCGATGAAGGCCTCTCCTACTTTTCCCGGCTTGATATATTTCTTGATATCAGCCACATTTCCTTCATTGAACTGGCTATCGTAGAGACGCTGCACAGTATCATAGACATACAATCCATCCTTGGCTTTTGTGGTGGATTTGATGCTCCAGATGATCAGCTCTTTTTCCAGGGCTTCCGAAATGGCCTCGGCAAGCATGGTTTTTCCGGTTCCGGGCTCTCCCTTGATCAAGAGAGGTTTTTCCAGGGCAATGGACACGTTTACGGCGTGCATCAGTTCCGGGCTGGCGACATAATTTGTGCTTCCGCTGAAGCAGCTCATGGCATTGTTCATTTTCTTCTGTTCTCCTTATTTTTTATTATCAATCCACAGACGCATTCAGGGCATTGATGATCCCCCGCGCCGTGGCAAGAGCGTATTTCTCTATGTATTCCTCCGTCATCATATATTTCAGGTCCCCGGGATTGGAAAGGAATCCCCCTTCAATGATGATGGTCGGCATGAGAGACTTGTTCAAAAGGGCAAGTTTGGGGCTGTTTTGAATGCCCCTGTCCTTGAAACCGATGGACTGCACCATTTCTGTCTGTACGAAGCCCGCCAGTTCCTTGCTGGTGAGTCCGTAATCGCTTTCGCCTTCTTTATTATAGTAATGGACCTCTGTACCGTTAGGCCCTTCGTAATCGTTTGAATTATTGTGAATGCTCACAAAAAAGTTTGCTGACAAAGCATTTGCCGCCTCAGCTCTGGGATAAAGTTTCATGCTGCTGTCGTCTTCACGAAGAAGCTGCACATTCACCCCCGCAGCGGAAAGCAGTTCCTTCAGTCTGAGAGCCACCGGCAGGTTGATATCTTTCTCCCAAATAGTATGTTTTCCGTTTAACAGGCCTTCTGCTCCCGGGTCCGTCCCTCCATGCCCTGCATCTATTACCACAAGCTTTCCGGAGGCCATCCAATTCAGCTGCGGCAATGTAGAAACATCCACATCTTGGGGATCCGTCACCGTACCGTTATTATCCGTATCGCTGTTTTCCGTCCCGCCTCTGTTTGGCTCTGTCCTTTTGGGAAAATCAATGTACACCGTCCTACGGTCCTCGGAGAGGCTTACCTGTCCGGCAATTTTCTGAGACAGATCTACCACTACACGGACGGTGCCTGCGTCAAACTGGGCATAACGAACTCCGGTAAACACTTCGTTTTCTGTGGCTTTTTCTCCCTTTCCCTCTTGGTAGGAAGCATTTAAAATGTCCACTCCAAAACGTTCCGGCGCCTCATAGGCGAACACCTTGGTCCCCTCAATAACATTATTTCCTGAGGCGACAATGCGATAACTGGTTTGGGTTTCTTCCACGGTGATACCCGTAATAACCGTTGCTCCTGCCAAGGAAGGGGAAGTGATCATCACCGCCCGGTCCTCATTATTCCAGTCCACGGAGCAATTGAGGTTTTCCAGTACGAATCGCACCGGTATCAGGATCCTCCCGTCGATGTTTCGTGGAGGAACTTCCATTTCCTTGATGCCGCCGTTGACAAAGCCCGTCCGACTGTCCACAGTAACCTGGACTTTGTAGCTTCCTAAAGATGCCGTTGCCATTTTCGCCTCGTTGTCCCAGGAAACAGTGCCCCCCATGGCCTCAAGCAAGGCCCGGTAAGGGACCAGCGTCCTCCCCGACTCCAAAACCGGCGCAACATCCGTGGGCACAAGGGTGCCATCCACATTCAGTTTGATATCCCCCTGCCCGGCAAAAACCATTGCTGTTCCTGCCAGCAAAACCAATGCCGATACCAAAAATAAAACCAGCCATTTCCCCTTTTTTCTCATACCTTTGTATCCCCTTATATAGCCCCTTCGCTCACTGCCCGGGATCAAAGCCCGCGCAAGATATACTCTTATTGATTATAATATAATTTTGTCTTCGGCGGTAGAGAAGTTTCTCCTTTTTTCTAAAACAATTTCTTGCATTTTAAAATACCATCAGCTATAATAAGGAACAGTGGTTATGGGCGGTTAGCTCAGTTGGTTAGAGCGCCTGCTCGACAAGCAGGAGGCCGTTGGTTCGAGTCCAATACTGCCCACCACAGACGAAAAAATGATGCCGACCAGGCATCATTTTTATATACGTCTGACGGCGCTATTTGCAAGTGATGGATCTTATGGGATCCGGTCGCACAGGAGGAAAAAAATGGAACTTTGGATCACAGAGCAACAAAACAATGACGTTAATTTTACTTGCAGGGTAAAAAGCACGATATATACAGGCAAATCAAAA
>Ga0302242_1000693_pt1 | contig 30728 bp, 31 predicted proteins | sample AAG_UR_Lys_MG_FD_193510 | JGI IMG/M metagenome (GOLD analysis project Ga0302242, IMG submission 193510) | Enriched activated sludge microbial communities from anaerobic digester in WTTP, New Holstein, Wisconsin, United States - AAG_UR_Lys | ecosystem: Engineered > Bioreactor > Anaerobic >...
CCGGCCAACGCCCCAGGAATCACCGATTTTAAAGGCAAAGCCGGCAGGGTCGTAGCCCCCCAATGAAGAGACAGTGACCACCGCCACCTGGGTACTGGTCTCGCGGTCGAACTGCACAAGACGGTTCTCAAGTTCCTCAACCTGCTGCGCCGTCAGAATCCCCGCCAGGTCGTTCATCAGCCGGGGGGGTACAGGCCGTTCGGGGATCTGGGCCAGGTTGACCAGGGGCAGCAGAAGCACCAGCCAAACAAGATATTGTGTCCACTTGTAGTTCATTATCTATTCCGTCTCCCCGTATGATATTTCGTTCGACAACTCATTCACATCTCCTTCCTGTCGGGGGAAACAGGCCGCAAGTTGTTCCCCTGCCATCCGGATCCCCTCCATCAGACCTTCGGTGATCTGATCTTCCTTAAAAAAGGAAAGGACCCTCTCCCGGATGTGGTTCCAGAAATCCTCAGGAACCTCCCTGTTGATACCCGCATCGCCGATCACCACGAACTTGCGGTCAGCTACCACCGTATAAAAAAGGATGCCAGTGCGTAATGCCGTCTTGTGCATCTTCAGTCGGGCAAAAATGTCGACCGCACGGTCAAAGACATTTTTCTTGCAGTGGTCTTCGATGTGGACCCTGATTTCGCCTGAGGTCTGCATCTCCGCCACCTCAATGGCCCGCTTGATAGCGGCCTTTTTTTCTTCGGTAAATTCTTCCCAGAAGTTCATTTTTAAATATTTATAAAGTTTGTCAACCCCTGCGGGGCTCCAGGGATTGCCCTGTCGGGTCACCACCCCGTCATTCCGTTCGTTCCTCACGGAATGCCACCCCTGCTCAACGAGGATGGGATACCTCCGGGCTCCTTAAGGCTCCCACAGTTTTTCCCTTTAATCTCAACCTTAGCCTTAACCTCAACCTTCTTCTGTCGTTGTAGCTTTAGCGGAGGCGACAATTTCAACCTCAACCCGCCGTAGCACAGCGACGATTCTCTACCTCAAAGATTCAAAGGTCAAGCATTCCTGCCACTAATCTTAATCTTAACCTCAACCTCAACCTTAACCTCAACTTCAGCTTCAGAACTTGACTTCCGGGGCTTTTTCGGCGCCCGGCTGGGCTTCGAAATAGGCCTTTCTCTTGAATCCGAAAATCTTGGCAATAATCAGTTCCGGAAACCGCCGGATATAGGCATTGTACCCCTGGGTAGCTTCGTTGAATTTCATCCGTTCCACGGTGATCCTGTTTTCCGTCCCTTCGAGTTGGGCCTGCAGGTCCAGGAAATTCTGGTTGGCCTTCAGGTCGGGATATTGCTCCACGACAACCATCAGGCGGTTGAGGGCGGAAGTGAGTCCCTGCTGCGCTTCCTGAAATTGCTGCAATGCTTCAGGGGTGAGATTGGCAGGATCGACGGTCATGCTGGTAGCCTTCGCACGTGCTTCGATCACCCGGGTGAAGGTCTCCTGTTCGTGTTCTGCATACCCCTTCACCGTTTCCACGAGATTGGGGATCAGGTCGGCACGGCGCTGGTATACATTTTCCACCTGGGCCCAGGCGGAAGAGACCGCCTCATCCATGGAAACCATGGTATTGTATCCGCATCCGGAAAACAAAAAACCGGTCACCACGACGGTAATGATTAACAAACTTTTCTTCATACGATTAGATTTTTAGGCAAATTTTACTAATGAATGTTAAAAGTCATCGGAATTATCGGAGAAACCCCATAATTTGTCGCTAAATTACATTTTTCGACTGACAAATAGCGTTATGATATGACAAAACCGTCATTTTCCGGGGCCATCTGGGAAGGGATTCCTGCCGTTCTTCCCGGGAAGAAGCCCTATGATCCTGGGGTGAACCATGCACCTAAGCGCAGGGAGGTTCTTTCCGCGGAAGAAAAGAAGCTGGCAGTACGGAATGCCCTGCGTTATTTTCCGCCGCACTTTCACCGGGTGCTTGCTCCTGAATTTATGGAGGAGTTGGAGTTGTACGGCAGGATTTACATGTACCGTTTCAGGCCCGACTATGAGATGAAGGCCCGTCCCCTCTCTGCCTATCCCGCCCGGTCGCCGCAGGCGGCATCCGTCATGCTGATGATCCAGAACAACCTGGATCCGGCGGTGGCGCAGCACCCCCATGAGCTGATCACTTACGGTGGAAACGGGGCGGTGTTTCAGAACTGGGCCCAGTACCTGCTCACCATGCAATACCTTTCGGAGATGAGTGATGAGCAGACCCTGGTGATGTATTCGGGGCATCCCCTGGGACTCTTCCCCTCTCACCCGGAAGCCCCCCGTGTGGTGGTTACCAACGGCATGATGATTCCCAACTATTCGACCAGGGAGGAGTACGAACGGCTCAACGCCCTGGGGGTTACCCAGTACGGACAGATGACCGCCGGCTCGTATATGTACATAGGTCCCCAGGGGATTGTCCACGGGACCACCATCACCCTGCTGAATGCGGCACGGCTCCATAGCGCGGGGGACCCACGGGGGAAGGTCTTTGTCACCTCCGGACTGGGGGGCATGTCGGGGGCGCAGCCCAAGGCGGCCGTGATCGCCGGCATGGTATGCGTGGCCGCGGAAATAAATCCCAAGGCCATCCGCACCCGCAAGGAGCAGGGATGGGTCGACGAAGTGTATGACTCCCTTCCGGAAGTGATCGACCGCATGCTGGAAGCTTCCGGGAAAAAAGAAGCCCTCTCAGTGGCTTACCAGGGTAATGTGGTCGACCTGTGGGAAGAACTGGCGCGCAGGGAGATCCCCATCGACCTGGGCTCGGACCAGACTTCCCTTCACAATCCCTTTGCGGGGGGTTATTATCCTGCCGGACTCACCTTTGAGGAGTCGAACCTCATGATGAGCAGTGATCCCGAACGTTTCCGCGGGAAGGTACAGGAATCCCTGCGGCGCCAGGTGGCCGCCATCAACAGACTGACTGCCAAAGGGATGTATTTCTGGGATTATGGAAACGCCTTTCTCCTCGAATCGGGAAGAGCCCATGCCGACATCTTCGCCGGTACCGGGGAATACCGCTATCCCTCCTATGTTCAGGACATCATGGGACCTCTCTTTTTCGATTATGGCTTTGGTCCCTTCCGCTGGGTGTGCACCTCGGGAGATTCCGCCGATCTGGCGATCACCGACGAGCTGGCGGCAGAGGTTCTGGAGGAGTTGATGAAGAGTTCGCCCGCCACCATCAGGGGGCAGATGGAGGACAACCTGAAGTGGATCAGGGAGGCCGGGAGGAACAACCTGGTGGTGGGTTCCCAGGCACGCATCCTATATGCCGATGCGGAGGGAAGGGTGGCCATTGCCGGAGCCTTCAACAAAGCCATTCGCGAAGGGCGCATTTCAGGGCCCATTGTGCTGGGACGCGACCATCACGATGTGTCGGGTACCGACTCCCCGTGGCGGGAAACGTCCAACATCTACGACGGGTCGCAGCTTACCGCCGACATGGCGGTTCAGAATTTTGCCGGTGACAGCTTCCGGGGGGCCACCTGGGTTTCGCTTCACAACGGGGGAGGTACGGGCTGGGGAGAAGCCATCAACGGCGGTTTCGGGCTCACCCTCGACGGCAGCTCCGCTTGCGACCGCCGCCTGAAAAGCATGCTCTTCTGGGATGTCAGCAACGGCATTGCCCGCCGTAGCTGGGCCCGCAACAAACCCGCCATAGAAACCATCCGGAGGGCCATGGGGAAAAATCCACTGCTGAAAATCACCATTCCCCACGAAACCGATGAATTCCGGTGAGCGCATCCCCGTCCGCTCTGTGGCGGGGTAAGCGAGCAAGACACTAAAGAAGTTCTCTACGGAATCGGATTCACCTCCGCTCTGCGACGGAGAGTTTCAACATCTGTTCTCGGGATGAAACCCTTCCCTCCCCCGGAGTTATTGCCCGCCTGAAGAGCTCCCCCATCCCGGAGAACCCTGTCTACGATCCTGATTTCCACACCCTGAAAACGGGGAGTGAGCATCCTGACAGGAAATTTCGGGACATTCGGAACGAAGAAAGCGATATATCCAAAGCCTTTTTCTATTTTTGCATACTGAGAGGAACCTGTAATTTCTTTTTACCATGGTGCGAAGTGCAGTGCTTTTCTGGAATGTAGACACCCAAATAGATTTTGTGGAGCCCGGAGGGAATCTGTATATCAAAGGAGCCGAGAAGCTCAAACCCAAATGGGCCGAGATCACCAAAGTCGCCCGGAGGCTTAAGATTAAAGTGGTCAACACAGCCGATTACCACTACGTCCATTCTGCCGAGATCAATGAGCATCCTGACATGGTCAGCTCCTTTCCCGTTCATTGTCTGGCCGGCACCCGCGGAGCGGAATTCATCAAAGAGACGGAACCCGACAATCCGCTGATCTTTAACTGGGATACCACGTACGACATCATGCCTCTCAAGGTGGACGTTCCCCGGTACCGCAATTTTGTGATCCGGAAGGATGCCTTTGACGTATTTGCTGGGAATCCCGTCACCATACCCCTCCTCACGGAACTGAATCCCGACATTGTCGTGGTTTACGGAGTCTCCACCAACGTATGCGTCGATTTTGCCGTGCAGGGACTGGCCAAAAGAGTAAAACAGGTATATGTTTTAAGTGACGGAATCAAGGAATTGCCCCGCATTCCCCTGCCCTATGAACAGTGGGAGAAACTGGGTGTGAAAATGATCAGTTCCGTAGATCTTTACAACTCCTTTAAATAATAGTACGAACCCTGCCCTGCAGAATATAAAAGGGTGCCCGGAACCGGACACCCTTTCATTTTTTTTTGAGCCTCAATTACACTTTTGCTGACAGATCAGCACCGGGTTTAAACCTTACGACCTTCTTGGCCGCAATTTTAATTTCCTTACCCGTCTGGGGATTTCTCCCTGTTCTGGCGCCACGTTCAGCAATAGCAAAGGAACCAAATCCAACAAGAGATACCCTGTCACCAGCCTTGAGGGCATCGGTAACGGCTTCTATGGTTGCATCAAGACCTTTCTTTGCATCGACTTTGGTTAACCCTGCTTTTTTAGCAATGGCATCAATCAATTCTGCTTTGTTCATACGCTTTGAAATTAAATGTTAAAAGTTAATAAATTGAACCTTCTGATAACTATTTAGGATGGGTTATCATTTACGATGTGATGTTATTCCAAACCCCAGTAAAATCAACGGATTCAGAGAACGTACCGATTCAAAACACTAAATTCTGAATAATGTTTCAAAAAAACAAAGCTTCCTCCCTTTTTTTTTCAGAATAGTTGTTAACAGTGGGGTTTCAGTCATTATGCGGGTATAAACACCAATTTTTTGGTTTCGAAGAAAGGTTCTGCGAAAATTTCCGTCAGGTGATAGATAACGTACTTTCGCCGGATGGTTTTCAGTTCATCGTCGAAATCGCCTCCTTTGAGGTAGAGGATTCCGTTTGGAAGGGGATTCTGTCCACCGGGGGCAATGGTTTTGGCGACTAGTTTCAATAGAACGGGCAAGGCAGTAACCGCGCGGCTGGCCACGAAGTCAAATTTCTCCCTGATCTGCTCGGCACGGATCTGCAAGGCTTTCACATTTTCGAGGTGCAAATCCGCAGCAATGGCTTCCACCACGCTGATTTTCTTGCCGATGGAATCTACCAGCAGGAAATTCACTTCCGGGAAGAGGATGGCCAGAGGGATACCGGGAAAGCCTCCTCCCGTTCCCACATCAAGGATTCGTGTATCGGGGCGGAAGCTGATGATGCGGCCGATGGCCAGGGAGTGGAGGATGTGCCTCTCATACAGGGCGTCGATATCTTTCCGGGAGAGCACGTTGATGCGTTCATTCCAGAAGTTGTACAAAGGTCCCAGCCTGCGGAACCGTTCCTGTTGCAAGGGAGTCAGGGAAGGAAAATATTTCAGGATCAGTTCCACGGCATCACTCCCTTTCACCCATTTCCGTTGTCTCTATCAACTTGAAAAGCATCTCCCGGGCCCTGAAGAGCTGAGCTTTCACGGTACCCAGGGGCAGTTTCAGCTCCCTGGCGATCTCTTCATACGATAATTCCCTGAAATAGCGGTATTCCACCAGGGTTTGATACCGGGGTTTCAGCTTGCGGACCACCCTGCGCATCAGGATCGCCTTCTGCTTGCGGATCAGTTTTTCCTCAGGATTAGGGTCTTTGGACCGCAATTTCGAGGGCAATTCCGTATCGTTGTTTTCAATGGTAGTTTCCAAGGTGACAGTACTTCCCTTTCTTTTCCTGAGAAAGTCAATGCAATTGTTGGAAGCGATTTTAAAAAGCCAGGTGCTGAAGGCATAATTTGGCGAATACTGGTGCAGGTTTTTGAAAGCTTTGCCGAAAGCTTCGAGGGTAAGGTCCTCGGCATCGCTCTTGTTGTTCACCATTTTCAGGAGCATGAAGAAGATGGCGTCTTTGTAACGGCCCAGGAGCCTGGCAAATGCATTCTCATCGCCGTCGAGCGCTGCCCGTACCAACTCATAATCATGCCTTGCCTTTTCCGAAAGATGTCCGCCCTGTTCTACCATTACCTGTTTCTCATCCTGTAATTAAAGCCCCACCGCACCACCACTTTTATGTAGGGGGCAATAATTCCGTATATCAGCGAAGGTATGAAAATTTTAGGTTCGTTGAGTCGTTTCTGCAACCTCAGGATGCTAATGACCATTATTATTCCGAGGAGGGTAAGGAGTGCCAGCAGGGGCATCCACAATACCGGATATAACACCACGCAGAGGATAAAGAGCGGCAGAAGCGCCATTTTCAGCATCCCGAAGAATGCCAGCACCGATCTTTTAAAGAATCCCAGGGTACTTTTCAGCCTGAAAGAGCGGTGGAGGAGTTCCCGCCATTCCCGTTTTCCGGCATGGAACTCCTTGCGCAGCACAAGATTAGAGGCAGGAAGCACGCTGGTCTTTCTTCTCCGGATGATCCGGTTAAAGATGATCTCCATGTTGAGGTATTCTTCGCGCATATAACCGGCAAAACCGTTGATATCGAAATACCCCTGTTTTTTGAAGGCGATATTTTCCTCGTTGGCCACAAAGGGGAGACCGTTCAGGCACCAGGCCATGCTCTCGGTCTGCTGGAAAAAGGATTCCACACGGTAGAGGCGATGGTAAAAACCGGGCGACGGGAGGATGGCCGTGTAACCTACCGTCATTTGCCTGCCCCTCCCGAAAGAGGAGGAAATGGCAGGCAGCCAGTGGTGGTCAGGCATTTCCATCGAAGGATTGACGAAGACCGCCTGGTCGGAAGTGATAGCTTTCAACGCCAGGTTCCGGGAGAGTTTCTGGGAATAACGGGTTTCCTGGTTCAATCCGGTCATTTTCAGCCAGGGATAGCGGAGCTTCAACCCCCCCAATGTGATAAGGGAATCGTCCTGCGAGAAGTCATCGACCACGAGGAGTTCATATGCCGGATACCCCAGGGAGAGCCACCCCGGGAGATTTTTTCTCAGGAATTCCTCTTCGTTCCGTTCGACCATGATCACCGAAATCGGCAGGGATTCCCCGCCCGAGGGTGGTATTTTGTATACCGACAGCCGGAAATAGTTAAAAAGGGAGTATAGCAGCAGGAGCAGCCAGGTTAGGGCAGCCAATCCCGGCAGCAAAAAATCGGTCCACGTTGCGTTCTGAAAAAAAAAGAGCAGTTCCTGAGGCATTATGCTGTTTTAGCCGCAAATTTAGCAGAATAATTATCTTTGCTTCCTCTATTTTTCAATAAATGAGATTTGATCTGACATCTGCCTGTGCGGGAACAGCGGCCAGGGCCGGAAAACTGGAGACCGCCCGCGGGGAGGTTCTCACGCCGGTGTTTATGCCCGTGGGGACTGCCGGCTCGGTGAAGGGGATCCATATCCGGGACCTGAAGGAGGATGTCGGAGCTCAGATCATTCTCGGGAACACCTATCATCTCTATTTGCGTCCCGGGCTGAAGGTCCTGCGGGATGCCGGGGGTCTGCACGGCTTCAACGGGTGGGATGGCCCCATCCTTACCGACAGTGGCGGTTTTCAGGTTTTTTCCCTGGGTGACCTCCGTAAGCTTACGGAGGAGGGTGTCAGGTTCCAGTCCCACATCGACGGGTCATATCACCTCTTCACCCCCGAAAATGTCATAGACACCCAGCGGATCATCGGGGCCGACATCATCATGGCTTTCGATGAGTGTACCCCCGGGGATGCCTCGCGCGAGTATGCTCAGAAGTCCCTGGAACTCACCCGGCGATGGCTTGACCGTTGTTTCAGGCAATTTGCGGCAACCTCCCCGGAATATGGCTACCCGCAGTCGTTGTTCCCGATCGTGCAGGGGGCGACCTTTCCCGATCTCCGCTGGGAAGCCGTGAAACATGTCACCTCGTTCGGTGCCGACGGGTATGCCGTGGGCGGACTGGCGGTGGGGGAACCCGAGCAGGTGATGTACGAGATATTGGAAGTGGTCACTGCCGGGCTCCCTGCCGACCGTCCGCGCTACCTCATGGGGGTCGGTACCCCCGTCAACATTCTGGAAGCCATCGACCGCGGCATCGACATGTTCGACTGCGTGATGCCCACCCGCAATGGCCGAAACGGCATGCTTTTCACCAGCAGGGGGATCATCAACATCCGCAATAACAAATGGATGAACGACCACTCTCCCGTCGACGTCAACGGCACCTCTTTTGTCGACCATCATTACTCGCGGGCCTTCCTGCGCCACCTGGTGATATCGGGGGAGATGCTCGGCGCCCAGATTGCCAGCCAGCACAACCTGGCTTTTTACATGCGGTTGGTACGGGAAGCGCGGCAGCAGATCCTGGACGGCACCTTCCCCCGCTGGAAAGAGGAGATGATTCACAGGCTGAAACAGAGGCTGTAATATGACGAAGTATTTCAAAACCATCGATTTTTATATCTCCCGGAAGTTCCTCGGGACCTTTTTCTATTCTATCGCCCTGATCATCAGCATCGCCACCGTCTTCGACATCTCGGAAAACCTCGATGAGTTCATTTCCAAGGATATCCCCACCCATGATATTATCTTCCAATATTACATGAACTTCATCCCTTATTTCGCCAACCTCTTCAGTCCGCTCTTCACCTTTATCGCGGTGATTTACTTCACCTCCAAGATGGCTTACAATACCGAGATCATCGCGATTCTGAGCAGCGGGATGTCCTATTCTCGGATGATGCGGCCTTACCTGGCGTCGGCGGCGGTCATCGCCCTCTTCACCTGGTTTCTGGGGAATTTCGTCATTCCCTCGGCCAATCGCGAACGCATCGAATTCCGGAACCATTACATCAATCAAAACACCTATCAGATGGAGCGGCACATCCACCGCCAGATAGAGCCGGGGGTATACATCTATATGTATACCTTCAGTTCCAGCAACATCGGCACCCGTTTCACCATGGAGAAATTCGAAGATCAGAAACTCGTAGAGAAGATCACCGCCGACAACATCAGCTGGAATGCCGATTCCGGGCAGTGGATCATCAACAATTACTGGAGGCGGCAGTTTATCGGCGACCAGGAGGTGATCACGCGGGGGTACCGCATTGACACCACGCTGAACATGACGCCTGTCGATTACAAGGTGGAACGCGATGATATGGAGGCTCTGACCACTAAACAGCTGAGGAGTGAAATCCGGAGTATGAAGCTTCGAGGGGTGAATTCCACGGAATTTGCCATTGAGCGGCACAAGCGGATCAGCGGACCTTTTTCGGTATTCATTCTGACCATCATCGGGGTATCGCTGGCTTCCCGGAAGATCAAGGGGGGGTTGGGATTTCACCTGGGACTGGGACTTCTGTTGAGTTTCTCCTATATTTTGTTCATGCAGATATCGGTGGTCTTTGCCGTGAGCGGCAACGTGCCGCCCGTCATTGCCGTCTGGATCCCCAACATGATATATGCCGTCATCGCGTGGTTCCTCTTCAGGTGGGCGGCAAGATGAGGTTGAGGTTATTATTAATGGCGAATTCCCCACCCTTTTTAATTGAGATGGTGCCCTTCGGTCTGATTATTCAAACGAATAATAATATTGTTCAAAGACAAAATGTTACAAATTCTTAAAAAACGGGGTACATCCGTCGGAAGGGTGAACCGGGCATGAAAAAAGTGTAAATTTGGGGTAACTTACACGACTAAACGAAAAAAGCACCGGTTGACCGGCAAATAATTGATTTAAAAATTCTGTTTTATGTCATTGAAAAGCAACATTCTGGACTTGCGGAAGCGCAAGGAGGAGATCCAGAAAGGGGGCGGGGATGAGGCCATGGAAAAGCAGGCGCAAATGGGGAAGCTCACTGCGCGTGCCAGGATCATGTCGATCCTCGACGAAGATTCCTTTCATGAGTATGATCTTTTTGTGGAGCATGCGGCGCGTGATTTTGGCATGGAGGACAAGGTTTTGCATGGCGATGGAGTGATCATCGGCACGGGGGGTTCCCTGGGATTGATGCATGCCCATAAAATCACCAAAATCATGGATCACGCGCTGAAGATGCGGGTACCGCTGATCGGCATCAACGATTCGGGGGGTGCCCGTATTCAGGAGGGGGTCAACTCGCTGGCCGGTTACGGGGAGATTTTTTTCCGGAACACCCTGGCATCGGGGGTAATTCCCCAGATCTCGGTCATCCTGGGGCCGTGCGCCGGCGGAGCCGTATATTCCCCCGCCCTCACCGATTTCGTCTTTGTGGTGGAGAACATTTCCAAGATGTTCATCACCGGTCCGGGTGTCATCAAGTCGGTTCTGGGGGAAGACATCTCCATGGAAGAGCTTGGCGGCGCCAAGGTGCATGCCAGGATCACCGGGAACGCCCATTTTTATGCCAGGACAGAAGCCGAATGTTTCGAGCAGATTAAAAAGCTGATCACCTTCGTACCCTGGAACAACCAGGAGAAAGCGCAGGCATTCCCTGCCAAGCCGCCAAAGAAAACCCGGAAGGTAGAGCGTATCGTGCCCACCGACCCCCGGTTGCCCTACGATATGCGCGACATCATCAGGGCGATCACCGACGGATCAGAATTTCTGGAGATCATGGAGCTTTTCGCCCCGAACATCATCATCGGTTTCGGGAGGATGGACGGCGAGACTGTAGGTTTTGTCGCCAACCAGCCCATGGTGCTGGCGGGGGTGCTCGATACCGACAGTTCCGACAAGGCAGCCCGTTTCATCAGGTTTTGCGATGCCTTCAACATCCCCATCGTGACATTGGAAGACCTGCCGGGATATCTTCCCGGGGTAGACCAGGAGCATGCCGGGGTGATCCGCCATGGGGCCAAAATCCTGTATGCATACAGCGAGGCTACCGTGCCGAAAATCACCGTCATCCTTCGCAAAGCTTACGGGGGAGGGTATATCGCGATGAATTCAAGGCATTTGCGGGCTGACTTTGTCTTTGCCTGGCCTGCGGCTGAAATCGCCGTCATGGGTCCCGAAGGTGCCGCTAACATCGTCTTCCGCAAGGAGATCATGGAAGCCGAAGATCCCGAAGCCATGCGGCTTCAGAAAATCCAGGAATACAAGCAGAAATTCGCCAATCCGTATGTGGCAGCAGCCAAAGGATATATCGACGAGGTGATCGAACCCGAAGATACCCGCTCCCGTATCCTCCACGCCCTGAAAGTCGCCAAAAACAAGGACATCACAGTGCCGAAGAAAAAACACGGAATTCCGCCGTTTTAACATTTAGATTATGAGCAAAAAATCAGAAGCAGATACCGGAAAACCTGCATTTAATGATCTGGTCATCCAGGGGGCAATGTACAAAACCACCCTAAGTGAAAAATTCAGGCACCGGAAGGTATGGAAAGGGCATAATCCGAACCTGATCCATTCATTTATTCCCGGCACCATTATCAGTGTTGCAGTCAAGGAGGGGCAGAAGTTGAAAAAGGGGGAGACGCTGGCGGTTCTTGAAGCCATGAAGATGCACAACTTCATTGTGATGCCCTTCGACGGCGAGGTAGTGAAGGTCAACGTCCAGCCAAAAGATACCATATCGATGAAACTGGCGTTGTTCGAAGTCAGGCCGAAGCTGTAACTTCAGACCGGGTGCAACGAAAAACGGGCTGTTGAAATCAACAGCCCGTAAAAACCAAACTACTAACAAACTCAAAACTACCTGCTCTCTGGTTGGCACCAGTATTTTATATCGGTCATCCATGATTCCAGGGGAAGACCCTTTTCTTCAGCATTGTCAATAACCATGCTGTTTCCGCTCCACAATCCGGCATTGGTCATCCAGGGCTCCAGTGTCAGTGATTCTTCAGTTGCGGTGGCTGACAGGGTTGCGGCTTCCCAACTGTTGATATCGGTCATCCAGAATTCCACTTCAAGGGAAGCTTCCGTTTCCATAACGGAAAGGGAGGCCATTTCCCAGCTGCTCATGTCGGTCATCCAGTCTTCGAGCAAAAGCGCCTCGTCGTATTCACGGGTAAAGAAGGAAGATTCCGCAGCATTCCAGTAAAAGTTGTCAACCATCCACGATTCAATTCTCATCACGGGATCCATTTCGTTTTCAAAGCTTGAGGCATGAGATATCCTTTTTGCGCTGGTTTCGGACGCTCCTGCGAAGAGGAACGCAATCAGAAGAAAAAAGGTCACTGGTAAAAAAAATCTTGTTTTCATTGTTTTCTGTTTTTAATATTTTCTGTTTTGTTCTCTGTTTTTTGTCTTCGTACAACCTAATAGACTATTTGATGATGCAAATGTTACACGGAACAAATCAAAAAAAGAGTTAAAAACAGTGAACAGGGGGGAATTACCGGTGAATGGAGAAACGGGACGGTAAATAGAATACCGAATACTCTTTTATTAAATTCAAGGCTACAATTCCTGAATTGACTTACAAAGTTAATTCAACTTCTTATCAAATGTGTAAATCTTAGCATTATGCAAATGGTAATATGCCACCAGAATTGAGTCAACAAAATCAACATTTTCAGATTCATATACAACTAAGGACTTATGGATCAGCATATTATCAGAAGTGTAAATATTTGGGTAATTCATTAATAAAACCAGTGATTCTAAATTTTTATTCTTGGTATTCCATATATTTTTTCGAAAACACACACTACCTCAGCCAATACTTCCAAAGGGACCATTACATTTTTGTTTTCCAAAATAGAACTAGCTTGCTTAAATAGCAGCTCATTATCCTTTAAAAGGTACTTCAGGATGTAATTAGCGTCTGTAATCTCCATGTTTTTCATTAACGGCAACTGCCGAGGCATCTTTTTAAATGATAATCATGTCAGGATTTCCGAATGGATCGAGGATACCTGCTGCCAGGTTTTTATCCTTACCTCTTTTAGCAGGTTTCCTTTCAGTGACAGTAATCTCCACATGTTTACCAATGAATTTCTTCAACTCTGAGATCCTGATTTGGGAAGAGGTGATTTTTCGTTTCACTCTGATAATTTCCATAATTACAGTATTAATCTACTTTTTCAGCAAGCAAATCCTTTCACTTAAGCGCGTGCCCAACATTTCGCAATCTTAAGGATAATCGTTACAACATTCAGCAGGGAGAGTGCTAGAGTCACTGGTTATAAAAGATATGGAATGATATTAAGCGTATCAGGAAGTGCTTCCGGCAGGATCGGCAGTGGGGGTGTCCAGGGATTCAAATCCTGAGTTGCGGGATTTGAATTCGGGAACGATGTCCTTCATGCGGGCCACCAGAGCATCTTCGCTTTCGAGGGGGATCCGGCGGACCAGCTCATCGATTTTGGCGAGGATTAATATGGGATCGTATGGATTTGTTTTGGCGATAAGGATTTTTTCGTGGTGGGTAGCGATGGTCTCTTCGGCGCGGGTGAGCAGTTCTTCATACAGCTTCTCCCCGGGGCGGAGTCCTGTTTCGATGATTTTGACATCCCGGTGGGGGACAAATCCGGATAGGCTGATCATTTTTTCGGCGAGGTCGTATATTTTCACGGGGTCGCCCATGTCGAAGAGGTAGATCTCCCCTCCCCTGCCCATGAATCCGGCTTCGAGGACGAGTCGGCAGGCTTCGGGGATGGTCATAAAGTAGCGGATGACTTCGCGGTGAGTGACGGTGACAGGTCCTCCGGCGGCGATCTGTTTCCGGAAGATGGGGATAACCGATCCACTGCTCCCGAGGACATTTCCGAAGCGGGTAATGATGAATTGTGTAGATCCCCCTGTATTCTGCGAAAGGGCGTTCACATACAATTCGCAGATCCGTTTGGAGGCCCCCATGACGTTGGTGGGATTCACCGCCTTGTCGGTCGAAATCATTACGAACTTCCCGGTTCCGAATTCCACTGCCAGGTCGGCCACGATTTTTGTTCCCCCGACGTTGGTACGGAGGGCCTCATAGGGCTGGGCCTCCATCAGGGGCACATGTTTGTATGCCGACGCGTGGTAGATGATATCGGGCACCGATGATACGAAGAGCTGTCGCATGGCGTGGGGATCTGTGACGTCGGCCACCACGATCCGGACAGGGAGTTCCTTTTTCAGGGCTGAAATTTCATGGGAGAGTTCGAAGAGGGATGATTCGGACTGGTCCACCAGGGTCAGGCTTTCGGGGCAAAAGCCCGAAAGCTGTCGGGAGATTTCAGAACCGATGGATCCCGCCGCCCCTGTCACCATGATCTTTTTCCCGTAAATCTCCCTGGCTACCTGCTGGTCGTCCATGACGATGGGATCCCTTCCCAGGAGGTCTTCAATGCGCACGTCATGGATTTGGCTGGCGAAGAACCTTCCGTTGAGCCATTCGTTGACGCCGGGCACCTCCTTGACACGGATGTTGCGTTCGATGCACCAGTCCACGAACATGCTTTTCCTTTCCTTGGTGATTTTTCCGGGGGGTATGCAGATAACTATTTCGGATACCTTTTTTTCGGGGATGATCTTTTCAAATGCCATTTCCGGAGGGAAGACCATGAGGCCTTCCACCTTTTTATGGACGAGGCGGGGGTCGTCGTCGATGAATCCCGCCAGGTTGTACCGCAGGGCGGCGTCGCGTTCCAGCACTCCTTTGGTCATGATCCCCATATCACCGGCGCCGTATATCATGAGGCTGACCCCGCCGTCGCGGCTTTTGATCAGCCGTTGGTAAACGATGGCGATGAGGAAGCGGAAGCCGATGAGCAGGGAGATCCCGATAAAGAACTGGGAGATGATCACCGACCAGGGGATGACCAGGAAAGGCTCCCAGCGGCGGGCGATCAGGGTGACGACCACCATCGCCAGCGTGCCGATGAGCACCATCTTAATGACGGCGAGGGCGTCGAGGAGCGAGGAGTGACGCAGTATTCCCTGGTATGGTTTGACGATATAAGCCGCGATCATAAAAAAGGGCAGGATAAGCGCCAGTTGTAAAAGCATTTCGCTGAGGTCAACTGCGTCAGCCTGCAGGTTGTAGCGCAGCAGGTAGGTGAACATAAAAACAAAGCTGACCACCAGCATGTCGGCGAAGAAGACCATCCATCGCGGCAGGAAAATCCTATCAGCAAGTTTAATTAAAAATTCACGCATCGCTTAATGTTTAGTGTTTCATCCTCTACGGATCCGGACCTGAATTGCATTTTCAATTTTCCTTTCCGCCACAAGAACGAGGTATCCACCGCCTCCGGCGCCCGAGATTTTCCATCCCAGGGCTTTGTCGCGGTAGCGGTTGATGGTCTCCAGGATATGTGGGTTGACCATGTTTGGGAACATGGCGATCTGGGCTTCGAACGATTCGCGGAATGCCCTTCCGAACTTGCGGATTTCCTTTTGCAGGATGGCATTCCAGGTGTCGTCGGCTGCCAGGGCCAGTGCCCGGGCTTTGGGTTCGGAAATATCGGTGTTGGCCAGCACGTCAAAATCCCCGCTCCGGGGAGAGAGGTTGATGAACCAGAGGTGATTTTCGATGAAGGAGAGGATGTCGTCGTCGGTGACGGTAGTGATTTTCCGGGGCCAGTAGTTGTTGCTGGGGTAGTCGAGGCGGTTGACACCGGGGAAGACAATTCCTATGGAGTCCTGGGATCCGCTCACATAGCTGGTTCCGGGGGGATTTTCAACGCAGAAGAGGGTGTGGGCCAGTTTTTCGCGGTCTCCGTCGGGGATGTCGGTATGCCACAGGTCGATGGCTTTTACGCGGGTGCTGCTCGACATGCCGCTGCGGTCGTTGAATTCGATTTCCGGTTCTATACAGATGGTGATCACCGGTCCCGGCCAATAGCGGGAGACGTAGGGCTGATCGAGCCATCCTCCTGCCAGGTCAAGGCGGAAGGGGATGCGGCATTCGTTGCGCAGGGCGGTGGTAGAGCGCGGGGGCAGTCCCTGGCGGGGGATCCGTTTGCTCACCACCAGGCGGATTCCCAGTTCGTCGCACAGCCGCTGTTTGTCGGGGGTGAAGCCATCCTCGTTGACGAAGAAGATGTCGGGTTTCAGGTCACGGAGTTCCTGTTCGAAGTCAAGGTGTCCCGAGCCGCTGTTGATCCAGGCATCCTTGACCACCCTCAGGGCTTTCACCATGTAAAGCCTTTCCAGTTCCGTATTGACGGTCTTCCGGGCTTTAAGTCCGGCGATGGTGCGGTCCGACCCGATGCCCACATAAAGATCCCCCAGCAAGGCCGCTTCTTCAAAGAAAGCGACGTGCCCACTGTGGAGCATATCATAACATCCGCTTACAAAAACCTTCTTCATACCGTCGATTCTCCTTTCCGTGCGATGATCCTCATCACCCATATTCTGGCAGCCATGTACAAAAGTGCCAGTACCGCCAGCAAAATAACGAAAACGAGCCGGTTCATCATTCCCTTTTCGAGCATCATCAGGGTGACAACGTTGATGGCAAGTTGCACGCCTGCATAGAGTCCGGCCACCCATAGGTGGGGCCATTGCATCTCATTGGCCAGGTACTGGTAAAGGTGGGTGCGGTGCGGGAGGAAAATATTTTCCCGGCGATTAATCCGGTAGAGGATGGTGACCACCGCATCGATTCCGTAGACGGAAAATATGAGCATCCAGACCACCATATCGGTTTTGTTCATCAGGGAAGCCATCAGGAAAGCGATCAGGAAGGCCATTGAGATGCTTCCCACGTCGCCGGCGAAGCATCGGGCTTTTCTGCGGGCGTTAAACCAGGTGAAAACCAGGACTGAAATCAGGATGGTGATGATGAGTCCGTCGGGGGCAAAGTCTATGGACTTGTCGATCCACAAGAAGGTTCCGAGGGATACCAGGGCATAGAAAGGGGTGATTCCGTTGATGCCGTCCATGAAGTTAAAGGCGTTGATCCATCCGATGGCCAGCACGTATGCGGCGAACACATAGGGCCAGGAGAGGCGGAAGACGTTGACCTGCCAGAAAAGGAAGGTAACCGCCAGCAAGTGGACCAGGAACCGGAGGATCGACGACATGGGCATCAGATCGTCGAGGAAGCTGACGGCGGCAATCAGCAATACCCCGGCAATCAGCCAGGGCAGGCTGAAGCCGTTGAAAACCGACCACAGCAGGGCTGCCAAGGGAAAGATGATCCCTCCGCCCCTGACGGTTACCCGGGAATGAGAACTCCGCTCGTTGGGATGATCGACGATCCGGAACTTTTCGGCGATGCGGAAATAGACCAGGATGGCAGCAACCAGGAGAATGAGCGTAACGGACCGGGTCAGCAATTGGATTTCCATTGTTATCAGGTGAAGTTTAGGATTTCATTCCATAATAAATATTCTCCGGATTTTGCCGGGGCTCCCAAATCTACTCCAAAATTTTGAATTCCATTATGATATCAATTCTCCTGCCCAAAGTCTTTCCAAAAAAAACTTCCAGGGCATGAAAAATGAAATGTTCAAATGCCTTTCCGAAAACTTCATTCCCCGGTTTCACCTTTCCCTTTTTTAAAAGGTAATTGGCAAAACCTACATCGAAATAATAAAACTTAGGAGAGTGGATAATCCTTCTTTAGGGATTCTTCTGAAATGAGGGAAGAAATCTTCCTGTAAGTGAATCCTCCAGTATTTCAAAATAAGATTTAAAAGACACAAGAATAACAGAACCGATTTTCTAAATCTCAAATTGATTGTCAGTGAAGTTTACCGAAGCTTTGAAGCGTTTTCCTCAGGCCTTCTACGGAAGTGACCGGCAGTTTTTCGATTCCCAGGGCTACTTTGATTTTGGCATTGGAGACCCGGTAGGTTTCGGTAAGTTTTTTCAGCCGCTCGCTGTTCAGCGGAAGGCGCAGGAAGTCGCCGCTCCGGGCAACGGCCCGGATGAAACCTTCGGGCACGCGCCATATCCGCGGTTTCCGGTGAAGGGAGGAAGCGATCAGGCCGATGATCTCATTGGTAGAGACCGGTTCATCGTCAGCCAGGTTATAGATCCCGGTTGGTATGTCACCTTCAAGTAACCTGCGCATTACAAATGCGCAGTTCTCCATGGAAGTAAAGGAGCGCTGGTTTTCGAAAGCCCCCAGCGGCCAGGGAATTCCCTTGACCACCGCCCGGTAGAGGAGGTTGAGGTTTCCCTTGTTACCCGGACCGTGGATCATCGCCGGACGCAACACATAAACGGATTGCGGAAGGGGGATTGAGAAAGGAGAATTGAGAAAGGAGGATTGAGAAAGGCGGATTTCGGAAGGCGGACTGAAGTCATTCACTCTACTTAAAATAAACCGTTCCGCCTCCAACTTCGACCTTCCGTAAGCTGTCAGGGGTTCCGGTGTATCCTCTTCCGTCAACCATTCCCCGCGGACCGTATCAGCCACCGCTTTGACCGAACTGAAGAAGATAAATTTCCGGGCCGTTGAATGCAGAAAATAATCAAAGATCTTTTGCGTCAGGCCGGTATTAACCTCGAAATATTCCTCATCGCGCGCAATCCTGGCCGTGTCGTGTGCCTTTCCCGCCAGGTGGATAATCGCATCGACCGGGGGAATCCTGTCAAGCGCGTCCCATGAGAAAAAATCTTCCGGAGGATATTTCCCCGGACTGCCAACATCGAGCCCCACCAGGTGAAAATCCCCCTTCAGCGCCTCAAACAGGTTCGTTCCCACAAATCCGTTGGCCCCGGTGATCAGAACTGTTGTTTTCAGGTTCGAGAAGTATAAAATATGATCAATGACTTAGATACCACTCCGTCAACCGCCTGACTCCCTCATCGATCTCCACCCGGTGATGCCATCCCAGGGCGTGCAATTTCGATGGATCGGTAAGCTTCCGCATGGTCCCGTCGGGTTTTGAAGCGTCGAAAGCCAGGTTTCCCCGGAAGCCGGTAACCTCTTTCACCAGGAAGGCCAGTTCCCTGATGGAGATCTCCTTTCCGGTGCCGATGTTGAGGTGGACATTGCGAATTTCACCTTTTCCGGGGGAAGAGAGGCGGACCATCTCCCGGAAGCTCACATTTTCCAAGACAAAAACGCAGGCGTCGGCCATGTCTTCGCTCCAGAGGAATTCCCGCAGAGGCTGGCCGGTTCCCCACACCTCCACAGATACCCTTTGTGTTCCTTTGTGCCCTTCTCCGTGTCTTGGCGGATTATTTTTAATTCCATACCTGGAAAGCACATTCAATATGTCTTCAACCGGACGATCTCCGATTACCCCCTCGACAGCCCTTTTATCCAGATCGGCCCTGATGGCATCCCAATCCCCCTCTTCGAGCCATTTCGCCAGGAGGATCCTGCGGATGAGCGCCGGCAGCACGTGCGCCTTCTCCAGGTCGAAATTATCGTTCGGACCATAGAGGTTGGTGGGCATCACCGCGATGAAGTCGGTGCCATACTGGAGGTTATAGCTCTCGCAGAGTTTAAGTCCAGCGATTTTGGCGATGGCGTAGGGTTCGTTGATATATTCGAGCTGACCGGTCAGGAGGTACTCCTCCTTCATGGGCTGGGGCGCTTCGCGCGGGTAGATGCACGTGGATCCCAGGAAGAGCAACTTTTTCACCCCGTGGAGGTACGCCTGGTGGATAACGTTGTTCTGGATCTGCAGGTTTTCGTAAATGAACTGCCCGCGGTAGGTGTTGTTGGCCACGATGCCCCCCACACGGGCGGCCGCCAGCACGACATAGTCGGGTTTCTCTTCCGCGAAGAACAGTCCTGTGGCCTGCTGGTCCAGCAGGTTCAGTTCTTCGATGGTGCGGCCTGTCAGATGGGTATAGCCTTTGGATAGCAGGTTGTTCCAAATCGCCGACCCGACCAGTCCTGTATGTCCCGCGATGTAAATCTTCGTCGTTTTTTCCATGGCAGCAATTTATTCGAAATAGTTAAGGGTCCGGTAGCCCCCTTCCCTGAGCCAGGCATCCTTTTTCATCAGGCGGATGTCACTCTCCATCATATCGCTGATGAGCATGGGCAGGGTGTACCGTGGTTCCCATCCCAGCTTCTGGCGGGCTTTGGTATTGTCACCGATAAGTAGGTCCACTTCGGTGGGCCGAAAGTAGGAGGTGTCGACAGCCACGATGTAAGGCGGAGAGAGGGAGGGACTGAGAGACGGAGAGAGGGAGGGTCCCGGGGATTTGGAGATGCGGGAAAGGATTCCCGGAATAAATTTCTCCCCCACCCTTTCGGCGAATCGTTTTTCGTCAATGCCCACCAGATACCCCTTTTCTTCTGTCCCTTCTCCCCGGAAGGCTACTTCGAGGCCGATTTCGGCGGCCGCCATACAGATAAAGCCGCGGATGGTGGTGGTGATTCCCGTTGCGATGACGTAGTCGTCAGGTTCATCCTGCTGGAGGATCAGGTACATGGCTCTTACATAGTCCTTGGCATGGCCCCAGTCCCGCTGGCTGGAAAGGTTACCGATGTAAAAGACCTCCTGCATGCCCAGGGCGATGCGGCTCAGGGCGCGGGTCACCTTGCGGGTGACGAAGGTCTCTCCCCGGATGGGCGACTCGTGGTTGAAGAGAATCCCGTTGCTGGCGTGCATGCCGTAGGCTTCCCGGTAGTTAACGGTGATCCAGTAAGCAAAGAGCTTGGCCACCCCGTAGGGCGAACGCGGATAGAAGGGCGTCTTTTCGCTCTGGGGAACCTCCTGCACCAGACCGTACAGTTCGCTCGTGGAAGCCTGGTAAATGCGGGTTTTGCGAATGAGGCCCAGGAGTCTTACGGCCTCGAGGAGGCGGAGGACCCCCACTCCGTCGGCATTGGCCACATATTCGGGCGTGTCAAAGCTCACTTTTACGTGGCTCATGGCCGCCAGGTTGTAGATCTCGTCGGGCTGCACCTCCTGGATGATGCGGGTGAGGTTCATCGAGTCGGTGAGGTCGCCGTAGTGGAGCACAAAGTTGCGGTTCTCCACGTGCGGATCCTGGTAGATATGGTCGATACGTTCGGTGTTGAAGAGTGACGACCGCCGTTTTAACCCATGGACGACATATCCCTTTTTCAGGAGGTACTCACTCAGGTACGCCCCGTCCTGCCCGGTTACCCCGGTGATCAATGCTGTTTTATTTGTCATAATAAGATTAAAATGAGTTCTCTACAATCTCTTCTTGATTGCATTAAAAGCATACGAATTAAAATAATAAAGAGATCTTAATAGATTAAACTTTTCAATTGTACGGTATGTTTTCCAAATATGTTTAGCAGACCTTAATTTGTTTGATGAAAGAGAGTTTTTCTGTACTCTGTATTGAGTCAAAACCTCAGTAAGACCAAACATGGTATATCCTTTTCTGAATACATCCAGCCAGAAAGGGAAATCCTCCGCAACAGGCATTTTTCGAAACTCAACACCCTTGAGTAATTCACGCATAATAACCGTTGAAGAGAACCCAATATTGGTATTTCTTAAGTATTTATTGAAGTCCATAACAGGTTGTGCATGAATAGCCTTACCAAGAGAATTTCCAGATTCATCAATTAGTTCATAAGAAGTACTTGAAATCCATGCATTCTTTTCTTTCATAAACTGAAGTTGATGTTCTAGTTTTTCAGGCATCCAAATATCGTCGCTATCAAGGAAAGCGATCAGATCACCCTTTGCTGAAGCGATACCCAGGTTTCTTGGGATTGAAGGACCTCCGGAATTTTCATCATTAATAATTAGGCCGATTCTTGGATCTTCTTTTACAAATGAGTTGATAATTTCTACCGAGTGGTCAGTGGAACAATCATCAATCACGATGGCTTCCCAGTTTTCGTATGTTTGACCTAAAACAGAATTCAGAGTTTCCCTGATTCTCTCACCGGCATTGTAACAAGGGATAATGATAGATACCTGACTATGCATTGCTATTGATTTGAGAAGCTAATTTTTGAGAAGCTAATTTTTCATAAGCATTTATGAGTTTAATTTCCTCATTTTGCCAATTATAGAGATTTCTAACTGCCTTTCTTCCATTTTGCCCCATTGTTTCCGCCACTGCTGGATGCGAGACAAAAAATTCTATTGCATGAGCAATTTCAAGAGAATTAAAAGGATCTACACAATACCCGCAATTGTTACCTAGCACAATCGATTCCCAAAGTGGAATATTTGATGCAATAACTGGTATGCCTGCACTCATATATTCAAACATCTTAACTGGCAATGCATCCATATGATTACATGTGGGATGTAAAACAACCAATCCGGCAATGGATTTTGACAAAATTTCCTTTATAGCCATCCTATTTAAAAATCCCTTATATTCAGTTAGTTTCCACCCTTCGAGCGATTTGACTTTCTTCTCAAAAGAAGTTTCTGAGAAAGAACCTCCCAATACAAGCCTTGTATCACTATTCGTTAATGAGATTGCTTTCACCATTTCTTTAATACCTCTGATCGCAGTGAGAGATCCAATATAGCAAACCTGATTTTCTTTCATTTGCCAGTCGTTTGGTTCAGAAGGGAATTCATCAATCATTGGAAAATTTTGAATTTCAATAACATCAGGATTAATTTGCTTCATTTTGTCCCTAATTAGTGTTGTTGAAGTAACAATAAGGTCAAATTTTTTCAAGGCGGATTTCTCATATAACTTATACAATCCAGCAACCAGCATACCCAGTATTCTCCCCAAATAAGGTTTGGTTTTTATTTGTAATGGCACATCTTCATGAGAATCAAAGACAACTATCTTTCCAACCTTTTTTAAGCGAAGACCTATCGGGATTAATTCCGGATCGTGTAGATGATAGATTTCAGCATTCAATTCCAGTGCTTTTGCAAAAATTTTAGTGGTGGTCAGAACAAATCGTTCTATTCGGTTACCACCAATACCAACATCGTATATGTCAATAGAATCCCTCTTCTCATCATTTTTACCATCTGCAACGACTAATGAGACATCCCACCCCTTTCTAGAAAGGGATTTGCACTGTTTCAAAAAAATACGCGTGTCAAATCGCTGATGAACCGAAGTTAGATGGGCAATCTTCATTATAGTTCAACTAAGCTCTTCATAAACTCGAGGATTGTCTTGGATCTTTTATTTAAATCATACCGTTTAGAATGTGCCATGGCATTAGCAGACATTTTTTCACGCAAGGCAGCATTAGTTGCTAGTTTTATGATCGAATTACGGATAGCTGAAACATCCATTGGATTTACCAATATTGAAAACGACGGATCACATTGACTTCTAACCTCTGGAATATCTGATGATATTATCGGAAGGCCACAGGCCATGGCTTCAATTATGGAATTATTGTTGCCTTCATGTAAAGTTGGTAAAACAAAAATGTCGGCACAATTAAGCAATTCATGAACACTAAATGCAGGAACTCGCTGTTTAAATACAATCTGATTGCTTATCAAATCAATAGGTCCACCACCAATAAATATTGCTTTTATATTATTTAGTCCTTCAATTGCCATTAGCAATCTATCAGGACCTTTGCTTTCAATGAAATTGCCAGTGAAGGCAATAATTATTTTATCTTGGGGAAAATTAAATTTCTCGCGCAGACTTATCTTATCCAATTTTCTAAATTGTAAGCAATCAACTCCATTGGGAGCAACTATTATTTTTTCCTTTCGAATTTTGAAATTATGAAGCTTTTCTTTAACTTGATCTGAAACGGCAATAAAACCATCCATTCTATTAACAAGATCAATAAATCTACTATAAGTAAACCATTTAACCGTGAGATCAAGTAATTGATTCTCACCAACATCGACAATAACAGGTTTCTGATACTTTTTGATCGCGTCTATTGCCAAAATACCATTACGAATAAATTTACAATAAACAACATCATACATAAGATTATACTTTTTTTCAGTACGTCTTACTGCAGCAACTAGTGCTAAATGAGTTAACGAATAAGTATTATAACTTCCAATTTTTTTAGCACCAAAACTAAAAAATATGGGTCTGTATACATCAGCTTTCTCATGACCATAATAATTTTTGCTCTTAAACAGATCCAAAATACTCTCAGGGGATATTACGGTTACCTGGTGCCCATAGTCAACAAACTTTTGAACAAGTCTATATAAAAAAATCCCACGAGTTATATTCCTAGGTGAAGGGTAGTCAATTGTAATCACTAAAATTCTCATGTGGTTGATTAATAAGCAAGAGAGGTTTCATCCCGCTTCGAGGATGAAAGCAAAACTTCATCAAATAGTGTCTCGTATTCTTGTATTATAGTTGATATTTCAAATGCATGTACTCGATTCTTTGCATTTTCAGCCAATCTACTTCTTAATTCATCATCTTGCAGTAATTCTATTACTCTATCCGCAATATATTTGATATCTCCGACTGGAGTTAGAAAGCCGTCAATTCCATCATGAATTATTTCACGTGGACCAAAATCACAATCAGTCGCAACAGGAGGCACACCACAAGCCATTGCTTCAATTAGTGCATTTGGGAATCCCTCCCAATGGGAAGTTGATAAGAATACATCAGCATTGACAAGGTAAACCCATGGATTATTAACAAAACCATGCAATTTTACAAAATCCTCAACTTGAGATTTTTTGATTTGTTCTCTAATTTCAGATTCCAGTGACCCCTGACCAAGAATTAAAAGTCGTGAAGGAATTACAGATCTGATAATACTAAAAGCACTTATCATATCCTGATAAGCCTTAGGAGGATCTAAACGCCCGATAGCAAGGATTATCTTCTCATGCTCCTGCTTTGTATATGGGGAATTATCTGATTGTCTAATTGCTTTAGTGATGCCTTCAAAGTCAATAGGATTGTAAATGGTGTGAATTATATTACTATTAATCTTAAAATTAATAACTAAATCATTCTTGATACCATCAGAATTTGCTATTATTTTATCAGCTAAGGAGTAAAAGATTTTTACTTCCAGTTTCCTAATAGGCAGAAAAAAACTCTTTGTTTTTATTTTTAACCATGAAATTGTATTTGTTCCTTCGCGAAGAATAATACCTGCTCTAAAACGTGTAAGGAATTTTGCCCTTGATACAGCTATGTTTGATGCGGTGCGAAAACTGACAACCAAGTCAGGATTGAGTTTTTTTATTGCGTTACCCAATTGATAGATACGATATAAGAAATGGATCTTCCCTGTTTTCCAACAAACAATCACCTTCTGAATGTCTGACGGAATCTTTTTATAAAACGCACCCTTTTCAGAATGAAGCAACAGGGTTAACTGGTATTTATTCCTATCCAGATTTTGGAGCAAGTTAAGCATAACTCTTTCAGCCCCTCCACCACCCAGGTCTCCAATATAAAAGAGGATATGTCTATTTAACATTTGAAAATCAATTCGAAAAAATTATTAATTAGTTGATCCTTATAAACTCACTCGTTTTTTATCTCAAGCTGAGCGGGATATTTCCCAGAGGCCAGAACTTGCTCTGAAAAATCCAACGCATAATAAATTTTAGTAGTTCTTCCCGCTTTAATTTCATCCACTTCTTCATATTATAAGCTGTGTCTGCCATATCCCCGGCTGTGCCGCTGAGGTAATTTCTTATCATTCTGTTTGCTAGTATTCTTCGCTTTGCGAACAAATCGTAACTGATATTTTAGATTCTTTATTGCCCGTCAATAAGTCCTGGTCAGTTTGATATCTTCCTTCTTTGCGATTCTTTCGCAACCAGGAAAGCTATATCCGGCAACATGGAAAATGAACTGTTTCTCCAGTATTTTGAAACCAGCTTCTTTTCAAAGCACAAAAACCTCCAATACTTCAAAGAACCCTTATCATCAAATCCTTCTGGAACCCTCAAAAAACATCGTTAAGTACATAGCCAGGGAAGTAGCTCAACAAGGAATAATGGCAGGGGCCTGCCGCGTAACAACTCCAGAACCATCCGGGTCTTCATTTTTGCACTCTTTCGTTTTTGCTTTACCATACCTGTAAATTTAAGCTTAAACTGTGCTAACTTTTAATTGGGGTCAATATATCAACTATAAATACACCCTATCTGATGCCAATAGTAAGAGGAACAAGGATATATTAATTTTGCACTTTTCGATATTAAAATAGAAAAATATTTCCACTTAATTCATGTTCATTCAACTCATTCTTTTAAATACTACATCTTTAAACCTAGCTTTTGTTGCTGGAATAAGATAATCCTTTGAAATTGAAATAATCGTCTTAAGATCAATCAATGAATTATTTTTTTTAAAAGAATCACAAGCTTTTAAATCATATATCACCGACATTTCTGCCAAGCTTGCTAACCATATTATTTTTTCTAAAAAGAAAATTCCAGAAGGCGGCACCCTTTTAATTAGTTTAAACAAGGTTTTTATAGCACTCATATTAAATAATCCCAATTTAGATAACTCATCAGATAAGGCCCTATCTTTTATTTCTTCAAATAGGTCATATCTTATCATTTTGGAATAGGTATGATGCTTTTTAAGGTAATTGTCTGGTGTACCTTTCAGTTGCCCATATTTTAATCCTGTTCTTGCCCAAGGAATATCATCCAATCGTGTATGGAAAAAATCCAAGATAAACCTGTAAATTTTATCGTTTCTTCTGAAAGGACGTATCGACCACAAATAACCGAAAACATCAGGATGTGTAAATACTTGATGGAATGCTGCATTTCTTTCCGTTAATAATTCCATACAAGGATTTAACATTCTACGCCAATAGTGTAGTTGGTAATCAAGTTCATTTTGCATATATTCCTGAGGCCTAGGAAATAATAAATGATAGTGTTTAATGTCATCTATAATTTTTTTGTATTGTTGTACAAAAATCACCTGATCAAAAACATTTCCAATATTTCTAATGTTTTGTTCAATTGGCCTAAGGTTCTCAATTTTAGTACCAGAATATTCCCCTCTTCCTATGCTATCACCATAACTGCCCCCCAAAATAATGTCAATGTTATTTTGATCTCTGACCTGTGGGATTGCATGAAGGTGAATAGGAGAATACTCGCATCCATGCATTGCAGTTTCCGTTAAATTATTTAATAAATCCTTTTCTGTTACAATGAAGTGCTTCCATTTCCAATTCAAGCGAGAAGCAATCTCCTTTGCATAAACAACATCTCGGGTATTACTATTGCCCCAGGTAAAAGCAACTACATTAAGCCCCTTGAGTCTTTTTGTTTTAATTAAATAATCCAATGTTCCAGCGACAATACGGCTGTCCATGCCTCCGCTTAAAAGAATTCCAATGTTTTTCTTATCACCGATATACAATTCAATTTCACAGCAGATCTTTTGAAAAAGATTAGACGCAATTTCGTCCTCAGGAATATCAAGATAGCCATGCTCAGGAACCTTAAAGTATTCCCAGTCAGAATACTCAGCATTCGGCTTCGCCATCCAAGGAACTCGCTGAATTTCTCTAATTAATGTACGATTGGCCAAAATGTAATTTTTATTGAATAGTTCAATTGTGGCAATTGGGTCAATTATACGCTCATTAGACGACTCATTTAAAATTTCCGATATTTTTCTCCGAATTACGAATTTCCCATTTTTTTCAATATAATAAGGATTTACATATCCTAAGTGATTACAATATTTAAACATGGCAATAAAAAAGTGAAAAAAATAACAAAATCAGATTGACTGTAATAACTGTGGTTAGGCGGTATTAAATTGTATTTTGTGTGCCTGGCAAAAGTATTAGCATAGAAGCGTAATTTGATTCTTTGATTTGAATTACGTTACAGTCTAGCACCTTTGAGTTAAAGAAAAAAATTCAGATATATCTGCTCAGTAGTTACAGTTTCTTTACCAAAATGGAATAGATACATGTAATGATAGCACATAACAATAAAAGCTAAAAAGCCAGAAAATTAGCTGTATATATCTACACTGTTTTTTAGAGTCCTTATCGGGAATATTTCCACAGCACTATAGAACACATAGGAAATTGGGAAATGATCATTTTGATATTATCATCATAATTTCCACATTTTAATTTTTCATTATAAGAATGATTTAATCTCTACCTTTCAGATAGAAGAATTCCTTGCGGTTCTGATAGAATTAAATCGTGATAAAACAATTTCTTTCAGATATAGATATGGGGCTAACTTGAACAATTCACTGACAAAAAATACAATTACGGCCCCGAACAACAGTTGACTAATCATTTTCATCAGATAACCACCAGGTATTAGTTTCCCTATAACAAAGACCAACAATCCGCTACCAATAGCAACCAAAAAAGACGGAAGAATATCAGTTATCTGTTCACTCATGGAGTAATTAATCATTTTGCCAGACCAGTAACTATTAATATAATATGAAATCAATGAATTAACCATCATCCCAACTAACATTACTTTTATGCCCCAAATAATTCCAACAATGATGATGGGTACTGCCAATAGTTTCTTGATAATTTCGATTCTTAAGTACAGATCTGAACGACCTTGCACCTGAAGAATATTAAGATTAAGAGCCTGAAGAGGATACAACATACCTACAAAACAAAGCATTTGCAAATATACTATTGACGGTCTCCAAGCCTCACCAATTAATGTGATCACCATTGGTTCAGCTATTGCTGCTAATCCGGCAAGAATAACAAAACTAATATATGTAGTACTGGTAATCATTCTTTTATAACCTCCTTTTAGCACGACAGGATTTTCACGCATTTCCGAGAGTATCGGAAATGTTACCCGCGATATTACACTAGTTATCTGTTTTGAAGGCAAGTCGTTAAATGTTTGGGCACGTGTGTAATACCCTAGCTCATTCGCTGAAAAGAATTTTCCGATTACAAGGTAATATATATTTCTGTAAACGGTATCAAAAATGCCACTAATCATTATTTTATTCCCAAACCCAAATAATTCTTTAAAGGATTTTCTACTAAATTCAATCGTTGGTCTCCATCTATTTAATATCCAAAGCAATAGAGATGTTATAAACGAAAAAGATATCATTCGGGCAACAAGACTCCAAACTTCATAACCACGATAGGCCATTACGATTCCAATAATTCCCGATAGAATACTGGATATTATGGTTATTTTAGCCAGAAGTTTAAAGTCAATTCTTTTTACCAAGGTAATTCTCTGAATAATAGTAAGTGAGCGAATTATAAGATCGATACCTACAATACGAACAATAGGTTTAAGCAATGGCTCCTTAAAGAAATCAGCTATTGCTCCGGCAGAAAAGAATAAAATAAGATACAGGATACATCCCATCCCCAGATTATAGTAGAATACAGTGGAAAAATCAACTTGTTTGCAGTCAGTCTTTCTAATCAATGCACTTCCAAGTCCACTTAAAATGAAAGAATTGGAAATCGCAATAAAAACGGTAATCATTCCAATTAGACCATACTCCCTTGGTGCTATTACACGTGCCATTACAATTCCAACGATGAAATGAACAAGCTGCTCAGCAAAACTGTCAATACCACTCCACATGACACCTGTAATCGTTTTTTGTCTAAGATCGACCATGCTAATTTGCTTTAACCATCAATGTGATAAGGATTTAGTTTTTGTATCAGATATTTTCATGGAATAAACAGCAAATTTTTCAATTAAGTTTGTTCAGCAGTGTCTGCTTAAATTTTACTAAGATGGATATCGTTTTTTATTATGCATAAAATCAGTAACTTAAACATCAATCAAACCGTAAAATTTGAGTTTTCCAAATGAAATTGACATGTGACAAATATCCACATAAAGTATTTATTTACAGTGAATTGCTAATCATCATTTTTAATTTTAGTGGATACTACTGACACCAGAACATTTTATCTTGAATCAAATTTGAGATTGACATGGCAAATAGGACAAACTTTTGATTCTATAACCCGGCTAGCGATTCTTCGGATCCTGGTAGATATGGTCGATACGTTCGGTGTTGAAGAGTGACGACCGCCGTTTTAACCCATGGACGACATATCCCTTTTTCAGGAGGTACTCACTCAGGTACGCCCCGTCTTGCCCGGTTACTCCGGTGATCAATGCTGTTTTGTTTGTCATAGAAATCTGTCAAAAACCAATGTATGTTTTTCGGTAATTCATACTACTCATTTGACAATAAATGATAGAATCTTTTAAACTCATACTACTTAGCTCTCGGATTAAACCTGTTCAAGAATTTGTATAACCAAATATTCAAGGGATAAGGGAATAAAGACCTAAAGAATGGAATGAAAATTCCGATATATGCTTGTATCCCAGCTCCTATTTTTCTATTACCTTTCCAACCCGTTTTTAACCGGAAAAATCCAACACGCACGTCATTTTTTTTAATATTTTCATCAGTAAAACGGTACAACAGCAAAGGTTCAGGCAAATTATGAAACTCATAACCGGCGGCAGCACATCTGAACCAAAGGTCATAGTCATCCTGCCTGGGACCTGCAGTGGGATCATATCCACCAATAGATTGGATTTTTTCTTTGCGGAAACAAACC
>Ga0302242_1000710_pt1 | contig 30216 bp, 20 predicted proteins | sample AAG_UR_Lys_MG_FD_193510 | JGI IMG/M metagenome (GOLD analysis project Ga0302242, IMG submission 193510) | Enriched activated sludge microbial communities from anaerobic digester in WTTP, New Holstein, Wisconsin, United States - AAG_UR_Lys | ecosystem: Engineered > Bioreactor > Anaerobic >...
GGCTCGGCGCGTGAAACAGGGAAATCAAGTGGTTGTGGGACATAATGACGCTGTATAATTTTCCGGCGCGCCCGGCGGATAGCTCGCTCGATAGCGGCGATAAATTCTTCGGGCGGCCAAGCCGCGGCATTCGTCGAGGCAAACAGAACTCCTCCGGCCGGGAGCAGGGGTAACGCGGCGGTTATGAGTTTTTCATAGTCCTTTTCCGCGCGAAATATTCCGGACGTTTTCGACTGGGAAAAGGTGGGCGGGTCGAGCAGAATCACATCGAAAGGCCGCTTCTTCTTTTCCAGCCGCCGCAGCCAGTCCAAGGTGTCGCCGTGTATAAAGTTGTGTTGTTCCGGGTCAAGCTGGTTCAGGCGAAAGTTGCGCCGGCCCCATTCCAGGTAGCGCTTCGAGAGGTCAATGCTCGTTACACGCGCTCCCGCGCGTGCCGCGCAAACGGAAAACCCGCAAGTATAGGCAAAGGTGTTGAGCGCTTCCCATTGTCGGGAGGCGGGCGGCGGAAGGCAAAGCGGGAAGCCCGCGGCAACATGGCGACTGAGCAAACGGCGACGGTTGTCGCGTTGGTCGAGAAAAAGCCCCATGGAATAGCCTTCGCTAAAGCTGAGTTCATACGCTACGCCGTTTTCGCGAACCGCGAAACGTTTCGGCGCGGGTTTTCCGAAAACAAGCCGGGGTGAGGCCGCCAGGCGTTGACCCTGCCCTGGTTGACGCGCCAGGAGCTTGTGGTAGGCGCCCTGCCGGGCGAGGGTTGCGGCGAAATGCTCCAGTTCGTTCTGTTGCGCTGCGGTGAGCGGCGACTCGCTTTGCGAGAGCAGGAAATCTCCCACGCGGTCAAGATACCAGCCGGGGCACCCGTCGCTCGCGCCATGGACAAGCCGATACGCTTGGGTTTCCTCGCCTTCAATCGTCGCCTGGCGCAAAGCCAGAGACGGCCAGGAAGCAGTAGTCCACAGCAAACCGCCCTTCGTCTGCGCCGCCGCGTAACTCTGGATGCCTGTAGGCGGGAGGTCTATGGGAACGGAGAACTGCATTACTTCGCCGGAAGCGGGATGTTTTAGTTGCAATTCCACAGCCTGTAAGCAAACCCGGGGCGCAGGCGTGCTGCCGTATAGCGTGTCCCCCAGTATGGGAATACCGTTCGCGGCTGCGTGGACCCGTATCTGGTGGGTGCGCCCGGTTAGCGGTTCGGCTTCGAACCAGTGCCAGTGATCGGCTGTTTTGCCCGGGACATGCGGCATTCTGACTGACCGGAACCGGGTTTCCGCAATCCCGCCGCCGCGTGTCAGGGGTTGGCTCAGGTAGCGGTCGCCCCGTCGAACCAGCGTGCTCTTGACCACAAACTCCTTTTGCCGGGCCGGGCGATCGGTCAGCAGCAGATATTTCTTTCGCACCGCGCGCGCCGTGAATTGCGCCGTGAGGGAGCGGTTGGCCTGCGGCGTCTTGGCAAAGACCATCACGCCGGAAGTTTCCTTATCGAGCCGGTGAATAATGGCCAGGGCCGCCCACCGGGGCTCGCGGTGGCGCAGCCAGTCATAGAGCCCTTCCCCGGCGTAGGGGCTGGGGGCATGTGTATTCAGACCGGCGGGTTTGTTGACCACCAGCAAATGCTCATCCTCGAATATCAGGCACGGCAGCACGGGATGATAAATTAAACGCCGATTTTCGCGCGGGCGGCTTAGCCTGGCCGTTGGAAGCCGCGCCGTTGCTTTCGCGATTCAAGAGCGGACCTCTGGCCCGGTATTAGAAAGTTGTTGCCCTTGCCCAGGCTCACCAGAAAATCCAGGCTCCCTTCCAAGCCACCCACAAGCCGAGCAGAAAATTGGTGATGGCATGTGCCGTCATCGCATCGCCCAGCCGTTGCTTGCGAATGACCAGCCACTGGTAGGCCAGGCCGCATAAGATGCCGGCCAGCCAGCGATCCGGGTGCAAAAGGCCAAAGATGGCTGAGGTGACGACAAAAGAAAGCCCGTGGAACTGGCTGAGCGGCATGGCGCGAAAGTCCCGCTTCACAAGCACGCGATAGAGGAAGGAGCGATAAAAGAGCTCTTCAATCGGCGGCACGACCAGGGATGAACCGACGATGCGGGTCACTACGTAGAGCCACGCCAGGGCGGAGCCTTCGCCATACCGCAAATGCGGATTCCAGCCCGGTTCCGTCACTTCGCTCAGCCGGGGATACCAGCCATCCAGTCCCACCCAGACAGCAAAGATCGCCACCCCCACCAAAACGGCTTCCCAGCTCAACTTCCAGCGCATCTCCAGGACAAACGGGCGCATTTCCCAGATCAGCCAGGCGCCCACCAGCGTCTTGAGGAGATAAATCCAATAACGCGAATCCTCACCCAGGTGCCCTTGCAGGGCCGTGAGCGCGACGAAAATCACGAACGGCGCAACTCGCGCGTACTCCGGCGAGCCCTCAAATTTACGGCGAAGAAACGTCATTGACAGAAGATGATTCCGGGATCCGGCATCCGCGCCAAGCGAAAAATGCGCAAGGGCGTGACGGCGGCCACGTTTTCGGGTATTCCAGCGAGCGTTATGAGGCCAACCAAGCGTTTGCCGGGCGTCTGCGCCGAATGCGGCGGTTCCTTCACCTTTCCGGCGGAAATGATCGGCACCCGGGCGCCCTGCCCGTGCTGCAAGCAGCAGACGGAATTGCGCCTGGCGCCACCGGCGGAAGAGTCAACCATCTCGCGGGCAACGATCGTTTACAGCCTGATCGGGATCGGCATACTGCTTGCGGGCTTGATCGCCGCCGTGGTGGGGGTGAAGCGTTTTGAAAAACTGGCGGTGCGCCAAAAGCAGAAAGCGGCGGGCGCCGGGATAACCAGCGCAACCAATGCTCCTGCCCCGGCGAAACGCTAAGCGGACGATTACAACTCGCGCAGAGCGGCGGCAATCGGCAGGCGGGCGCCGCGCAAGGCCGGAAACAACCCGCCAATCAGGCCGATGAACACCGACCATACAATCCCTTGCCCCAGCAGTTCCGGCGTCACCGCGAAGGCAAAGGTCACCTGGCTGAAGCTGTTCCAATTCATCGTGGAGGTGTGGAGACCGTTGAAGGTGAGGTAAGCGCCAACCGCTCCGACGCCGCCGCCAATGAGCGCCAGCACCAGCGACTCGATCATTACGGAGAGGACGACCGCTCCGCTGCCGAACCCCAGTGCGCGCAGCGTGGCAATCTCGCGCGTTCGCGCCGATACCGAACTGTACATCGTGTTGAGCGCGCCAAACACGGCCCCGATGGCCATCAGGAAGGCGATAAGATAGCCCAGCGTGCGGATCAGGCGCGTGACGGCGGTTGACTGTTGGGCGTAATACTCGGTCTGGCGGAGCACCTTCACGTTGAGGCGGGGGTCGGTGGTCAGGGCATCCTTGAATTCCTGAAAGGCCGCCGGCGAACTCAGCTTCACATGGACGGATTGAAAGGTGTCGCCGCGCTTGTAGGCGGATTGCAGCACGCGCGCATCGGTCCAGATTTCCGATTCCGCCGTGCCGCCTCCGGCGGAGAAGACGCCCACGATCGGCCACTCGCGCTGCCCGACGCGCAGATTACCCCCCAATTCCAGCCCCACAAACTCGCTGGCGGCGCCCACCCCGATGATGACCTCATTGCGCCCCCACTCGAACATGCGCCCGTCCAGGATTTGCAACTGGTCGCGCACCCGCAGCGCGGCCTGCTCCACGCCGCGCATCGGTACATTGGCGTCGGTGCCCGTCGAGCGCTTGAGCAGGTTGATGAGCACGTAAAGTTCCGCGGAGGCCAGCGGGCCATCCTCCGTATGCGCCACGCCGGGCGCGTCGGCAATCACGCGCGTGCTTTCCCGCAGGAAGCCACTAACCATCTCGCTGTCGGCTCCGCTGCGCAGAACGATGGCCGCATCCGGCGCGCCGGAAGATTGCAGCGCCCGCTGGAATCCGACGCCCATGGAGAGCACCCCCACCAACACCGCCACGACCCCGGCGATGCCAAACACCGCCGCCGCGACCGAACCCCGCCGCTGCGGAATGCTCAGCAAGCCGAACTTGCTGACGGAGGCAACCTGGGAAAGCCAGTTGATGGGACCCGCCATATCCGGTCACATCCTCCGGAGCGCATCCGCAACCCGAAGGCGCATCGCTCGCCAGGCGGGAAAGATCCCCGCGAGCACGCCCAGGGATGCGCTGAATCCCACCCCGCGGAGCAAGTCTCCTTTCGGGAAAAAGAACATGGGCAGCATCCCGCCGGTTGGATCGCCCCGCGCAACGAGCAGCCACGCCAGCCCCAGGCCAAGGCCGCCGCCCAGGAGCGCCAGCAGGCAGGATTCCGCCAGCACCAGCGCCAGCACCTGCGGGCTGGTAAAACCCATCGCTTTCAGCGCGCCCAGTTCTCCCGTACGCTCCCGCACCGCCTGGCTCATGGTGTTGCCCGACACCAGCAGAATGGTAAAGAAAACGGCGCTCAAAATCGTCGCCGTAATCAGGGTAATGTCCCCGATCTGCTTGGCCCAGGCTTGCAAAAATGCGCCCTCCGGCTCCGTCTTCGTTTCCGCCGCGGAGTTCTCGAACTCCTCGTCAATCCGCCGGGCGATTTCCGCCGCCTGGGACGGATCCGTCACCTGAACCATATACCAGCCCACCTGCCCTTTATTCCACACCCGCGCCTCGTCGAAGTAGTCATAGCGGAAAAAGAGCAGGCTGGTATCCGTTTCTTTATCCCGCCCGTCATAAATCCCCACGAGGTCAAATTCCCATAACCGGCTTCCATCGGATTTTGTCCAGATCGAGGACTGGAGGGGAATCCGATCGCCAATCTTCCATTGGAACCGCTCCGCCGTTTTCCGCCCGACGATGGCCCCGGTGCGGGTGGCCAGCCAGGCCTGCTTCTGTTCCGGCGCCAGGAGATACTCGGGATACATCGCCAGATACTCCTCGGGCACGACCGACATTTGGGGAAAGAAATTCTTCGGATCCTGGTAAACGCCGCCAAACCACGATTCCTGGGTGGCCAGGGCCACCCCGGGAATCCGCTCCATCCGATGCTTGTACGATTCGGGCAGGGACTGGATAATGGAGATTTTATGGCGCGTCACCAGGCGGTTTTGCCCGGCCATGGTCACTCCGCCCGCCAGCGCCTGCCGGATGGCGCACAGAAAACCAAAAAGAACGAATGCCACCACGATCGAGAGCAGGGTCAGGGCAGTGCGAAGCTTCCTTCGCATCAGGTTGCTCCAGATCAAATGCAGAAATTTCACCGGGCTTGCAAAACGGCCAGGGCAGCCTGTTGGGCGGCCAGCAGTTCCCGCACCCCGGCCTTGCCCAACTCGAGCATTTCGGCCAGTTGCGCCTCGCTGAACGTTGCCTCCTCGCCGGTGCCCTGTAATTCAATGAATTCGCCGCCGGAATCCATGACCAGGTTCAGATCCACTTCCGCCGCCACATCTTCCTCGTAGCAGAGGTCCAGCAAGGCCTGTTTCTGGACGATGCCAATGCTGACCGCGGCAACGGCGCGTCGCAGCGGGCTTTCCGAAAGTTTGCCTTCCGCCATCAGTTTGCGGATAGCCAGGGCCAGCGCGACGTAGCCGCCCGTAATGGCCGCCGTGCGCGTGCCGCCGTCGGCCTGCAGCACATCGCAATCCACCCACAACGTGCGGGCGCCCAGTTTCTCCAGGTCAAGGGCCGTCCGCATCGCCCGGCCGATCAGGCGCTGGATTTCCTGGGAGCGGCCGTCAATCTTTCCCCGGGTGCTGTCCCGCTGTTTGCGGTTCAGGGTCGAGTAGGGGAGCATCGCGTATTCCGCGGTAATCCAGCCCCCGGGAACGGCCTGCTCCTTCATCCAGCGGGGAACGGCGTCTTCGACCGTGACGCCGCAAATCACGCGCGTATTGCCCCATTCGATCAAGGTCGAACCGGCGGCATACGGGGCGATGTGATTTTGAAAGCGGACAGGACGCAGTTGGTTCGTCCGGCGGCCATCTGCCCGGACTACCGGAGTTGTTGTCGCTGATTGCGGCGGCGCCATAAACAGGCGGCAAAGTAGGAAAGCCTTTCCCCCGGAGCAACGACGAAAAGCTCACCCGTCCCGCCGCGACGCCATGCGGATGCGCGGCTTTTCCCGGCCCCGCGGGCGATAGCCCCCTGCCGCTGCGCGGGGATTTCTCATGCCCCCGATTTTTGCGACTGGTCAAAAGCCGCAAAAGCCTCCTCCAGGCTGTTTACGGGAGTTTCCTTTTGGGGGTTAAGGACCTGGCGCAGGTAGGTGATGGCATCCGGAATCGTCTTAACCGATCGTGGCAAGGTGGCGGCGCTGGCGTTGGCGTGGCCGCCGCCCTGGAGTTTCTCGACAACTTTGACAGCCTGGCCATTGCGGCTGCGCAGGCTGGCGATGATGACCCCGTTGGCGCGGCGGAACAGCGTCAGCAGCACGGGATACTTCGTCGCGCCTTGCTCCAGGAGTTGGTGCACGATCAGATTGGTATTGCCAATGATGGTGTCCACAAAACCCACCTGGGGCGAGATTTCATTGATATTCTCCCGGGCCCACGCAAACCCCAGCGGATCCTCAATGTTGCGCTTGACCTCCATGACGCGGAGCAGGGGATTATTGAGCAGTTGCTCGATTTGCCCGTTGACCAGGGCGTGGAGGTTCCAGAACTGGTAATGCTTGACCAGGCTGGCATAGTCACTGGCGAGAACGAAGTCGGGGTCGTCCTCCAGAAACAGGTCTCCCACATTGGTCAGGTGCACCAGCCGGTCGAGTTCCGGGGAGCCCAGCCCCTGCTGGCGGCACAATTCATAGCAGAGCAGCGCGGCTGATTTATTCAGGCTGTGGATGAACACGGCATTTCGGGGGGCCAGGGCCGTGGCATGATGGTCAATAATAACCCAGTTCGGACGGTCCAAGCGGGGCTCATACGCCAGGTCGGCCACCCACGCGGATTTCTCGCGCAACTCGCGCTGCCGCCAGTTGTGATGGTTGTAAGCTTCAAGGCGAACATCCGCGGCGAAGAGCTTGCGCGCCAGCCGCTGCAAAAGCACGCCGGACACCAGCCCATCAAGGTCGCTCTCGTGGGTGATGATGACTTCCGGTTTGGGCAAGGAACTTATCATTGCGCTCCGACCTTAGCCGGAAAGAGCGGCATTGGCCAGCCGGAAATTCCCCCGCCAGCCGGCCCGGCTTGACAAATGCCGGAGGAAGCGAGCAACTATGTGCGTATTCCTATGACGATACCGTTCCAAATAAACCTCAAGGACCAGGTGGCGGTCATCACCGGCGGCGGCGGCGTCCTGTGCGGCGCGATGGCGGACGCGGTGGCGCAGTGCGGCGCGAAGGTGGCCATTCTCGATCTCAAGCTCGACAAGGCGCAGCAGGGCGCGGACCGGATCCGCCAGGCTGGAGGCGTTGCCCGGGGCTTCGCCGCCAACGTCTTGGACAAGGCCAGCCTCGAACAGGCGCACGAGCAGGTCAAAGCGGCCCTGGGCCCGGTGGATATTCTCATCAATGGCGCCGGCGGCAACCACCCCCGCGGCACGACCTCCCGCGAGTTCCTCTCCCGCGAAGACCTCACGGCTCCGCAGGAAGGCGTGGTGACGTTCTACGATCTGACGGCCGAGGGCATCCAGTTTGTCTTCAATCTGAATTTCCTGGGCACGTTCCTGCCCACGCAGGTCTTCAGCCGGGACATGGTGCTGCAGGGGCGCGGCAACATCATCAACATCTCCTCGATGAACGCCTTCCGGCCGCTGACCAAAATCCCCGCCTACAGCGCGGCCAAGGCGGGCGTGAGCAACTTCACCCAGTGGCTGGCGGTGCATTTCTCCCGGACCGGCGTGCGCGTCAACGCCATCGCCCCGGGCTTCTTTCTCACGGACCAAAACCGCGGCCTGCTGACCCAGCCGGACGGCTCGCTGACGGCGCGCGGCACCACCATCACCGCCCACACCCCGCAGGGGCATTTCGGCAAACCGGAAGACCTGATCGGCACGCTGCTGTGGCTGCTGAGCGGCGAAGGCTCGGGCTTTGTGACCGGGCAGGTCATCGCGGTGGATGGTGGATTCAGCGCTTTCAGCGGAGTTTGACCCGCCGAATGATAAACCCGCTCTGAACCCCGGTTATGGCTACCTATTTTGCCCGCGGCGGAACCGCGGATAATCTCCGCACCGCGGAAAAACGCGCGGCGCTGGCGCAAGCACTGAAGGTCATCGGGCGGCCGCTGCGGAAAGTGCTGGTGCTGCCGCCGGATCACACCCGCCTCAACTCGGATGCCGGCGAACTCACCCGCCTGCTCTATGGGATGCTCGCCCCGCAAGCCACCGTGGACATCATGCCCGCGCTGGGCACGCATGCGCCGATGACCGAGGCGCAGTTGCGCCTGATGTTCGGCCGGAGCATCCCGCGGGAGCGGTTCCGGGTGCACGATTGGCGGCACGGCCTCCGGCGCGTGGGCGAAGTGCCCGGCCGCCTCATCCGCGAATGGTCGGAGGGGCGGGTGGATTATTCCGTGCGCATCGAGGTCAACCAGCTCCTGTTCGCCGGCTACGATCTCATCCTCTCGGTCGGCCAGATTGTGCCGCATGAGGTCGTGGGCATGGCCAACTACACCAAGAATGTGGTGGTCGGCGCCGGCGGCGCGGACATCATCAACAAATCGCACTTCCTCGGCGCGGCTTTCGGCATGGAGCGCATGATGGGGCGCATCGAAACCCCCGTCCGCCGCCTGTTCAACTACGGCGTTCAGGCTTTCCTCCGCGACCTGCCCATCGTCTATATCCTGACCGTGATGGAGCCAAACCCGGCGGGCCGCGGCATGATCATGCGCGGGCTTTACGTGGGCGACGACATGGAAACCTTCACCCTGGGCGCGCGGCTCTCCCAGAAGGTCAACCTGAATCTCCTGGCGAAGCCGCTGAAGAAAGTGGTCGTTTTCCTCGACCCGCGCGAATTCACAAGCACCTGGCTGGGGAACAAGGCGATTTACCGGACGCGCATGGCGATGGCTGACGGCGGCGAACTCATCGTGCTGGCGCCCGGCCTCCAGACCTTCGGCGAAGACGCCGAGATTGATCGCCTGATCCGCCAGCACGGCTATCGCGGAACGCCCCGGACCCTGGCCGCGGTCAAGGCCCACGCCCGGCTGCGCAACAACCGCAGCGCCGCCGCGCACCTCATTCACGGCTCCAGCGAAGGCCGCTTCCGCATTACCTATTGCCCCGGCCCTGGCTTGAGCCTGGAGGCCATACGCGCGGTGGGCTTCGGCGCGGCCGACCTGGCGGATGCCCTCAAGCGGTATCCGCCGGATCGCCTGCGCGACGGCCCCAACCGCCTGCCGAACGGCGAGGAAATCTTCTACATCAGCAACCCGGCGCTGGGATTGTGGGCGCTCCAACGCCAATTCGCCGCGTGAGCGCAAGATTTGGCTTTCAAATTGCCCTGGTGCCAGGCAGCATCCCGCCTCGCTTTTGAACCCGGCGGAACGGTTGTCCGATTCGGTTTTCCGCCTCCGGGGTTCCAGCGCAACATGAAACGAACGCATCATTGCAATGAACTGCGCCCGGCGCATATCGGCCGGGCCGTGACGCTCGAAGGCTGGGTCCACTCGCGGCGCGACCTGGGCGGCCTGATCTTTATTGATGTGCGCGACCGCGAAGGGCGCACGCAAACCGTGTTTGATCCCTCGGACCTGCCCCCGCCGCTGTTTGAACAGGCGGCCGGGCTGCGCAGCGAATGCGTGGTCCGCATTAGCGGCAAAGTGCGGGCGCGCCCGGACGGCACGAATAACCCCCGGATTTCGACCGGGGAAGTCGAAGTCCTCGCCAGCGGGCTGGAAGTCCTGAATCCCGCCGAAGTGCTGCCCTTTCCGGTGGACGAGCCGGAAGTGGCCGCCAAAGTGAACGAGGAGCTGCGCCTCAAATACCGCTACCTCGATCTGCGCCGGCCGGAAATGACCCGCAACCTCCGCCTGCGCAGCAAGGTCGCCACGGCTACCCGCCTGTTCATGGACGAACAGGGCTTCCTCGAAGTCGAAACCCCCACGCTCTTCAAGTCCACCCCGGAAGGCGCGCGCGAGTTCCTGGTCCCCAGCCGCACCAACCCGGGCCAGTTCTACGCGCTGCCGCAGTCCCCGCAGCAGTTCAAGCAAATCCTCATGGTGGCCGGCGTCGAGCGATACTTTCAGCTCGCCCGCTGCTACCGGGATGAAGACCTCCGCGCCGACCGCCAGCCGGAGTTCACCCAGATTGACCTCGAACTGTCGTTCATCGAGCGCGAAGACATCTACGCCCTGATCGAAGGCCTGCTGCAGCGCATCTGGAAGACCGCGCTGAACCTGGACGTGGCCACGCCCTTCCGGCGCCTCCGCTTCGAGGAAGCCATGAACCGCTACGGCAGCGACAAGCCCGACACGCGCTTCGGCATGGAGCTGGTGGACTTCACCGAAGAGTTCCGCGCCAGCCAGTTCAAGATCTTCAGCAGCGCGGTCGCCAGCCAGGGCGTCGTCAAGGCGCTCAACGCGAAGGGCCTGGCGGACGTCACCCAGGGGCAGATGGACACCATGACCGAATACGCCAAAGCGTTCGGCGCCAAGGGGCTGGCCTACATCAAGGTCGAAGGCGGCGAATGGAAGTCGCCTATCGTGCGGTTCTTCAGCGACGCCGAAAAAGCGGCGCTGACCAGCAAGCTCGGCATCGCGGAAGGCGATCTCATCCTCTTTGCCGCCGACCAATGGCTGACGGCCTGCGAAATCCTCGGCAAGATTCGCCTTTACTGTGCCGAAGTGCTGAAAGCCCAGGGCAAACTGGTCATCCCCCCCGACCGGTTTGACTTCCTCTGGGTGGTGGACTTCCCGCTGCTGAGCTTCGACAAGGAACAAAACCGCTGGTATTCAAGCCATCATCCCTTCACGGCGCCGGTGCCGGAGGATATCCCGCTGCTCAAGAGCGACCCCAAAAAGGTTCGCGGCCAGCACTACGACATCGTGGTGAACGGGGTGGAATTGGGCGGCGGCTCGATTCGTATCCACCAGGCGGAGGTGCAGAAAACGGTGTTCGAAGACGTGCTGCAAATCCCGCCGGAGGAAATAAAACTGCGCTTCGGCTACCTGCTGGAGGCCTTCAAGTATGGCGCCCCGCCGCATGGCGGCATCGCCCTCGGGTTTGACCGGCTAATTGCGATCTTATGCGGCACGCCGAGCATTCGCGACGTCATCGCCTTCCCCAAGACCGCCAAGGGCACGTGCTTGATGACTGAATCGCCTTCCCCGGCTTCGGCGCGCCAGTTGCGCGACCTGCACCTCGAAGTCAAGGCCGCGAAAAAAGAGTAAGCGCCGCCGGCCAGTCTGGCGGCGCGCGGCTCTCACGCGAAAACTGCCCGAGGCAGCCGGCTTGGGCCGCGGCGGCGCCGCCCCGCGCGCAAACGCGGCTGCACTATGAATTCCCGGTCCGCGCGCGCAGCGCGACCGTCTTCCAGATCAACGACGTGTTGTTGGTGATGATGCCATCCACGCCGAGATCGAGCAGTTTGTTGGCCGCCGCCGGGTCGTTAATGGTATAAACCCACACCTTCAGCCCGCGCTGGTGCGCCAACTGCACGGCTTCACGGGAAACATTATCGTTCCAGACCGCGACTTTCGCCCCGGTTTTCTGCAGCTCATCCAGCCACGCGGCGCTCAGTCCTTTGGCGATGCCTTCGGGTTTCCTGCCGTCGGACAGAAAAGCCGGCGGGCCGAGCGCCCCGAGCACTTGCGCGGGCTCCTGCTCGTGAAAAACCCGCAAATACTCCCAATCAAATGCCTGCACCACCACCTTGTTAATCAGCCCCTTCTCGCGCAGCAATTTGATGCAATCGGCCGGAGCGCCATCCTTCCGCTCGATCAGGGTCACCCCGCCGGCCTGGATCGTATCAAGCGCCTCCGCCAGCAGGGGAATGCGCGTCCCGGCAAACAGCGGATCAAACCATTTGCCGGCGTCCAGGCTTTGTATTTCCGCCGCCGTCCGGCTTCCCACCTTGATCTGCTTTTCCGGCCACCGGGCCGTCGCGTCGGTCGTGCGATCCAAATAATTATCGTGGAGGACCACCATTTTGCCATCCTTGCTATGGTGATAATCCAGTTCCACAAGGTCCGCCCCGGCTGCCAGGGCGAACCGGAACGACGGCAGCGTGTTTTCCGGCGCAATCTGGCAATAGCCGCGATGGGCAATAACCAGCGGCCTTTGGCTGGCGATAAGGCTCAACGCCGGGAGCGTCTCACCCGCGGCATTCATAATCATAGTGAGGGAAACCAAACCGGCCGTTCCGGGGAGGTTAAACAGGCTTTTCCAGGAGAAGACGGGCTTTATATGCACGCAGGCACCATGCGTCAGCCGCACCGTGGAAGCAAGCGCAAATAAGCCCTTCAAAAAGACTCCACCGGCACCGCTTAATAGCCCGCCACAGCGCGGCTCCCACAATTCTCCAAAAATCAAAGATTCCCAACCTCAACCACCAAGCCAAGTGTCCAATTTTTGGACACCTTCAGATAGAGACTTCCAAGCCCTCCAGCACTTCCTAAACCCGCGGTTTCCCGTAAACCACTTCAACTCCTCTCATTTCAGGCGTATCAATAGCTAACCCTAAGCCGTGTACAAGGGGTGTACAAGGGATGCCCATCGGGTGTACCAGCTAAAATCCTATGAACTCCCGGTGAGCACCCCTTGTACACCCCTTGTACACAGCGCTTAAGGACGGAAGGAGCATCGGTATTGTTGGGAAGGTTTCGGCGGGGGGAAGGGAGCCTGGCGGAGGGGCTATCTTTGGGCTCGGGTGGGGTTGGGTGTTATTATGGCGCGGGTAGGGCAAAAAGATTCAGTGACTTGGGGGAGGCGATGTGCTAAAAAAGGCCGCAGAGTCATAGAGCTATATCCAGAACATGAAAATCAGGAATCCTCTCTCCCCCAAAACTGTTTACCTGGTCTGCAGCGGTGATCTGCGGCTTTCGGCCAACCAGCAATGCTGGCCGGAGCAGGCCCGGATGGAAGCCGCCCTTGCCCGGGCGCTCAAAGCGGAGGGCTGGAAGGTGTTGCGCGCGCATGCTTACGATCCGCAGACGCGGCATGGTTTTATTGATTCGCAGCGGCGGGGGATTGAGGTGTTCCGCAAGCTCGATCCGCAAGCGCCCCTGATCGTGGCCGAGTCCGTCTGGCAATACAGCCATCATGTGCTGCCCGGGCTGACGACGCACCGGGGGCCGATTCTGACGGTGGCCAACTGGAGCGGGACCTGGCCCGGGCTGGTGGGGATGCTGAACCTGAACGGCTCGCTGACCAAGGCCGGGGTTCGCTACAGCACGCTGTGGAGCGAGCGGTTTCAGGATGACTTTTTCCGCGCGGGTTTGCGGCAATGGCTGCAGACGGGCGTGGTGACGCACGACCAAAGCCACGTCAAGGATTTGCGCCTGCTCAAGCTGCCGGCGGCGGACGAGCGGCTGGGCCAGGAAGCCGCCCGCCGGTTCCGCCAGCAAAAGGCAATCCTGGGGGTCTTTGACGAAGGCTGCATGGGGATGTTCAACGCGATTATTCCCGACGAATTGTTGCATCCGACGGGGGTGTTCAAGGAGCGGCTGAGCCAATCCACCCTGTATGCGGCGATGCAGCAGGTGAGCGAGGCGGAGGCGCGCGCGGTCCTGGACTGGCTGCTCAAGCAGGGGATGACCTTCCAGTGGGGCCGCGAGGAGGAAACGCAGTTGACCGAGGCGCAAACGCTGCAGCAGTGCAGGATGTATGTCGCCGCCGTCCGGCTGGCGGATGAATTTGGCTGTGACGCCGTGGGCATCCAGTATCAGCAGGGCCTCAAGGATTTGGTGCCGGCCAGCGACCTGGTGGAGGGGTTGCTGAACAACGTGGATCGTCCGCCGGTGACGGCCGCCGGGAGCCGGCGCGTGCTGTTTGCGGGCGAGGCTGTTCCGCATTTTAACGAGGTGGACGAATGCGCCGGCCTGGACGGGCTGGTGACCTACCGGCTGTGGCGCGAGTTGGGGTTTGCGCCCGAAAACACCTTGCACGATGTCCGCTGGGGCGAGGCGTTTAAGGGCAACGGGGTGAACGATTTTGTCTGGGTGTTTCTGATTTCGGGCGCGGTGCCGCCCGCGCACCTGCGGGGCGGCTACCGGGGCGCCACCAGCCATCGCCAGCCGCCCATGTATTTCCGCCTGGGCGGCGGCTCCATCCAGGGGGTTTCCAAGCCCGGGCCGATTGTCTGGAGCCGCGTGTTCGTCATGGACGGAAAACTGCATTGCGACCTGGGGGTGGGCAAGGCGGTTGAGCTGCCGGAGAAAGAGAGCCGGCGCCGTTTGCAATTGACGACTCCGCAGTGGCCCATTATGCATGCCGTGCTCGACGGCATCACGCGGGACCAGTTTATGGCGCGGCACAAGGCCAACCATATCCAGGTGGTTTATGCGCCCAGTCTCAAAGAGGCGCACCGCGCGTGCCGCATCAAGGCCGCCATGCTGGCGGAATTGGGGCTGGAAACGCACTTGTGCGGGAACGTCGCCCTGAAATAAAAGGGCGCCGGGCGGCGAACGGCCCGGCGGCGGGCGGCAGAAAAGCGGGGCCGCGGCGCAAGCGCGCAGGCGGGCCGGGAGCCGGCGGAGCCGGAGAGGCGCGTCCGCCACTGAACGATTTATATGAACAACACATCATCCACACCGGAACCGCCGCGTTCGGCGGCCAGCACCCCGAAACTTTCCCGCCGTGAATTTGTCGCCGGCGGCATGGCGGCAGCGGCCACGACCGCCCTGGCCGGCGTGGGCATCCCCTGGGTTCACGCCGGGGAAGACAATACGATCCGCCTTGCCCTCATCGGCTGCGGCGGGCGGGGATGCGGCGCGGTGGCCGACGCCTTTGATTCGCCGCGCGGGCCGGTCAAGCTGACCGTGATGGCCGATTTGTTTGAGAACCGGCTCAATTCGGCGCTGCAGTCGCTCAGCGAGAAATTTGCCGACCGGGTCGAGGTGCCGCCCGAGCGGCGTTTTACCGGTTTTGATGCCTATCGCAAGGCCATTGACTGTCTCCGTCCGGGCGATGTGGCCATGCTCACCGGCTATTCGGCCTTCCGGCCCATGCAGCTCGAATACGCCGTGGCGAAGGGGGTCAACGTGTTCATGGAGAAATCGTTTGCGCCGGACGCGCCGGGGTTGCGGCGCCTGATCCGGGCCGGGGAGGCCGCGGAGAAGAAGAACCTCAAGATTGCCGCCGGGCTGCAATGCCGCCACTCGCGCAATCGCCAGGAACTGATCCGGCGATTGCGGGCCGGCGAGTTGGGCGAGGTGCAGCTTATCCGGGCTTATCGAATGCAGCCGGTCGGCCACCTGGGCCGGAAGCCGGCGGGGGAGAAGGAGTTGTTCTGGCAAATCCGGAACTTCGTGCATTTCCTCTGGGTTTCGGGCGGTTTGTTTGCCGAAATGAACATTCACCAGATTGACGAGCTGTGCTGGATCAAGGATCAATGGCCCGTGAGCGCGCATGGGGTCGGGGGGCGGTCGGCGCAGAACACCGATGGCAGCCAGAATCTTGATTCGCTCAGCATTGAATGGACTTTTCCCGACGGCACCAAGGCGCTGGACGTGGTGCGCTGGCTGCCGAAATGTCACGAAGAGTTTGCCACTTTTATTCATGGCACGAAATGCGCCGCCCAGTTTTCGGGGTGGAGCCACCTGGGCACCGTCCACATTTACAAAGACCAGCGCTGCCGCCCGGAGAACATCGCCTGGCGCGCTCCGAAGGAGGCCGCCACGCCGTGGCAGGAGGAATGGACGGCCCTGCTCGATGCCATCCGCAACGACAAGCCGCACAACGAGACCGTGCGCGCGGCTCATTCGAACATCGCCGATCTCATGGGCCGCGCCGCGGTGCATACCGGCCAGGTTGTCACCTGGGAGCAGATGATGGCTTCCAACTTCCAGCTCTGCCCCAATATTGACGAACTCAACGAGAACAGTCCCCCGCCCATTCTGCCCGATGACCAGGGGCGCTATCCCGTTCCGGTGCCCGGGCAGTGGACGGAAGTGTAAGCGGAGCAACCCGAAGGCGCGCGGATGGCGGGGAATGGCCCGGGAATCGGGCTTCCCGCCGCAGGCATCCCTGAGCCTCGGGTCGCGGCGCGGCCGGGCGCCCGGCTTGCGGTCAGGAGCGGAGAGGCCGCAGGCTCACGGAACGCGCTGATTGGCGCGCCAATTTGGCCAGCCAAAAGGCCGGCTGAGCCTGGGCTTGGCGGAGGCTGGCCAGGTCGGTGAGCGCGTATATCTGCGTGAAAAGACGGCGGGCCTCCGGGCCGACCCTGACCCTGCCGCCCAGGCCGATGCAGGGAAGGTTCAAGTCCCGGCAATGCTGCGCAATTTGCCCCACGCCCTTGCCCATCAGCGATGAGCGGTCAATCGCGCCCTCGCCGGTAATGACAAGGTCCGCCGCGCGCAAACGTCGTTGCAGGCTCGCGTGCCGCGCGAACAGATCAAATCCCGGCTGCAGCTCCGCGCCCAGGAAAGCCCGCAGTCCGAAGCCCAGCCCGCCTCCCGCGCCCGCCCCGGGTTCCCGGGCCAGGTCGTGGCCGAATTGTTGCCGGACGACGCGGGCCAGGCGTCCCAGGCAGCGTTCGGCCAGGAGGAAATCCTGCGGTCGCAAGCCCTTTTGGGGTCCATAAACCCGGCTGGCGCCGCGCGGGCCGAGCAGGGGGTTTTGCACGTCGGTGGCGACCCGTTTCCGGGTGAACCAGCGGCGGCGCCGCGGGGGGCGGAGGAAGTCGAGCCGCCACAAGTCAACCCAACGCTCGATTAACCGGCCGTGGCGGTCGTGGAATTGCCAGCCCAGCGCGCGCGCCAGGCCGAAGCCGCCGTCGTTGGTCGCGGTGCCGCCAATGCCAATCAGGCAGCGCGCCGCCCCTTGCTGCGCGGCGGCGCGCACGACCGCTCCCAGGCCCCGCGTGTCGAGGTGGAAGGGATGGAATTGCCGCGGCGGCAGCATGGCCAGGCCGATGACGTTCGCCGACTCAATCAGGGCGGTTCGGGTTCGCGGTTCCCACCACCAGGCGGCGGCGCAGGGGCGATGGGCGGCATCCACGGTCCGGACGCGCCGCCGGCGGGCGCCGAGCAAGGCGCGGATGACTTCGCCAAAGCCGTCTCCGCCGTCGCTCATGGGCAGCAAGTCCAGGTGATCCTGCGGGCGTTCCTGGCGCCAGCCGCCGGCGATGGCCTCCGCGGCGGCGCGGGCGGTCAGGGTGCCCTTGAATTTGTCGGGAATAATCAAGATGCGCAACCGCATGGAGGTGGAGGATAAAGGCAGGCGGGCGGGAAGATAAAGGCTGTTTATGGGGTTGCCACTGATTTCCGCCTGCCGCACATTTACGTCATGCAGATAGTGAGGTCAGTAGCCGCCATGCAGCGCCTGGGGCGAAGCTGGCAGCGGGCGGGCGCGCGGGTGGGGCTGGTCCCGACGATGGGCTGCCTGCACGACGCGCATTTGAGCCTCGTCCGGCGGGCGCGCCGCGCGGTTGGGCCGCGCGGGCGGGTGGTGGTGAGCATCTACGTCAATCCGACCCAGTTTGCCCCGGGCGAAGATTTTGCCCGGTATCCGCGCGACCTGGCGCGCGACTGCGGCCTGTGCCGCGCGGCGGGGGTGGATGTGATTTTTGCCCCGAGCGACCGGCAGATGTATGCGCGTGGGGCTGACGGGGATTTCAGCACCTTTGTGAGCGAGGAAAGCCTGGCGCGGGGGATGGAAGGCGCGGCGCGGCCCACGCATTTCCGCGGGGTGACCACGGTGGTGGCGAAGTTATTTCACCTCGTGCAGCCGGAGGTGGCGATTTTTGGCGCCAAGGATTACCAGCAGGCCGCCATTATCAAGCGCATGGTGCGCGACCTGAACTTCCCGGTGAAGATTATCGTGGCGCCCATCCGGCGGGAGCGCGACGGGCTGGCGATGAGCTCGCGGAACCGGTATCTCACGGGCGACCTGCGGAGGCAGGCGGTGGTGCTCTGGCAGGCGCTGCAACGGGCGCGGGCGGCGGTGCGGCCGCCGGGGAAGACGATCCCGGCGGCGCGGCTTAAAGCCGCGCTGAGGCGTTTCATCGCGCGGACCCCCGCCGCGCGGCTGGATTACATGGAGTTTTTCGACCCGGCGACGCTCACGCCGGTGGCGAAGGTGCGCCGCGGCGTTCACCTGGCGCTGGCGGTGTTTGTGGGCGGCACCCGATTGATTGACAATACCCGGTTGTAAATGAAGCATTTTGATTTTCTGGTGCTCGGCAGCGGCATTGCCGGGCTTTCCTTCGCGCTGAAAGTGGCGCCCCACGGGCGCGTGGCGATCATCACCAAAAAGGATCGCACGGAGTCCAACACCAACTACGCGCAGGGCGGCATTGCGGCGGTGACCAGCAAGGAGGATTCCTTCGAGCTGCACGTGCGCGACACGCTGGAAGCCGGGGTTGGGCTGTGCAAGGAGCCCGCCGTGCGCACGATTATCGAGGAGGGCCCGGCGCGGATTGCCGAGTTGATTGAGCTGGGCATGCACTTTACCGAGCGCGAGATTCCCAGCGCGCCGGGATCGCGCGAGCTGGATCTCGGCCGGGAGGGCGGCCATTCCAAGCGCCGGATTCTGCACGCGAAGGATGTGACCGGGCGGGAGATCGAGCGGGCCCTGCTGGCGGCGGTGGCCCGCCAGCCCCGCATTACTCTCTTCGAGAACCACTTTGCCATTGATCTCATCAGCAGCCAGAAGCTCGGTCACCCCGGGGACAATCAATGCCTGGGGGTTTACGTGCTGGACAAGCAATCCGGGCAGGTGGAGACGTTTGTCGCGCCGGTCACCCTCCTGGCCACCGGCGGACTGGGCAAGGTCTATTTGTACACCACCAACCCCGATATCGCCACCGGCGACGGCGTGGCGATGGCCTGGCGCGCGGGGGCGGCGGTGGCCAACATGGAGTTTGTCCAGTTTCACCCCACCTGCCTGTATCATCCGCGGGCCAAGTCGTTCCTGATCAGCGAGGCGGTGCGCGGCGAGGGCGCCGTGCTCAAGAACCTTGCGGGCGTGGAGTTCATGGAGCAGGTTCATCCGCTTAAATCCCTGGCGCCCCGCGATATCGTCGCGCGCGCCATAGACAGCGAGATGAAGCGAAGCGGCGCGGACCACGCCCTGCTCGATATCACGCACAAGCCGGCCCGGTTTCTCATGGAGCGGTTTCCGAACATTTACCAGATCTGCCTCGGTTATGGCATTGACATGACCAAGGAGCCCATCCCGGTGGTGCCCGCCGCGCATTACCAATGCGGCGGCGTGCTGACGAACGTCAACGGCGAGACGGAGATTCGCGGTTTGTATGCGGTTGGCGAAGTGGCCTGCACCGGGCTGCATGGGGCCAACCGGCTGGCGAGCAATTCGTTGCTCGAAGCGCTGGTCTGCGCCCACCGCGCCGCCCAAAAGGCCATCGCGCGGCCCGCTAGTCCCGGGGAGTTCCGGATACCGCCCTGGCATTCCGGCCACGCCCATAACCCGGACGAGATGGTGGTGGTCGCGCACAACTGGGGGGAAATCCGCCGGCTGATGTGGGACTACGTGGGGATTGTGCGGACGAACAAGCGCCTGCAACGCGCGCAGACGCGCATCGCCAACCTGCAGGAGGAAATCCAGGAGTATTACTGGGATTTCATCGTGACCAGCGACCTGCTGGAACTGCGCAATATCGCCACGGTGGCGGCGTTGATTGTCGCCAGCGCGCTGCGGCGGCCGGAAAGCCGCGGGCTGCACTATAACCTGGATTACCCGGAGCGGAATCCCGACTGGGTCCGGCGCGACACGATTTTGCGGAGAGAGTTCTGACCGGGCGTATGCGTATTCTGGTGGTGGAAGACGACAGGAAGATTGCTTCCTTTGTGGTCAAGGGGCTGAAGGAAAGCGGCTATGCGGTGGACCACTTCGCGGACGGGGAGCAGGGGCTCATCATGGCGCAAACCATCGCGTACGACGCCGCGATTGTGGATCTCATGCTGCCGCAGCTCGACGGGCTGAGCCTGATCCGGCAGCTTCGCGCCCGGGGCAAGCGCATGCCCGTGCTGATTCTGAGCGCCAAAGCCTCGGTGGATGACCGCGTCAAGGGCCTCCAGGCGGGCGGCGACGACTACCTGACCAAGCCTTTCGCGTTCTCCGAGCTGCTGGCGCGCGTGCAGGCGCTGATCCGCCGGGCCACCCAGGTGGCGGAGCCGACCCGGCTGGTGGTGGGGGACCTGACCCTGGACTTGCTCAACCGGCAGGTCGAGCGCGGCGGCGAGCGCATTGTTTTGCAGCCGCGCGAATTTGCGCTGCTGGAATATCTCATGCGCAACGCCGGCCGCGTGGTCACCAAGACCATGATTCTGGAGCACATCTTTGATTACAGCTTCGACCCGCAGACCAACATCGTGGATGTGCTGGTGCATCGCCTGCGCAGCAAGGTGGATAAGGGCCGGGCGATGCTGCATACCCTGCGCGGGGTTGGTTATGTCCTCCGGCCGGCTTGAACTGCTGCGGCGGAATATCGGGGTTCGGCTCAGCCTGCTCTATGCGCTGATCTTCACGGTGGGCAGCGCGGCCCTGCTGGCGCTGGCCTACTACCTGCTGGCCGCCGCCGTCGGCAGCAAAGACCGGGAAGTGCTGGATGCGCGCCTCAAGGAGGCGGCGGTGGTTTATGAGGTGGGCGGAGTCGTTGCGTTGCGCAGTTGGGTGTATAACCAGCCGATCGAACTGCAGAACTCCATGCTCGTGCACCTGGTCAACCCGCGCACCCGGACGGACCTGGTCATCAGCGCCCCCGAGGCCTGGATCGGACTGCGCGACGCATCCGGCTGGGATGGCCTGGTCCAAACGCCCTACCTGCGCATTCCGCAAAATGCGGAGCGCGACTACACCCTGGGGCGGCTGGAGCTTCCCGACGGCCGGATTCTGCAAATTGGCCACATCACCAACAGCCGCGCCGCCCTCTTAAACCCCATCCGCCGCAGCTTCCTTCTCGCCGGCAGCCTCACCGTCCTGCTCGGTTTCCTGGCCGGGGCCCTCTTTGCGCACCGCGCCATGCGGCCCGTGCGGCAGATTGTCGCGACTGCCCGCTCCATTATTCGCACCGGCCAGTTGGATGCCCGGGTGCCCGTGCGCGACGCCACGGACGAGTTCGACGAACTGGTGCGCCTCTTCAACACGCTGCTCGACAAGAACCAGGCCCTGATCCGCGCCTTGCGCGAATCGCTGGACAATGCCGCCCATGATTTGCGGACGCCGCTGACGCGGTTGCGCGGCGTGGCGGAGAACGCTTTGCAGGCCGGGGCCGATCCGGCCACCGCCCGCGAGGCGCTGGCGGATTGCCTGGAAGAATCCGAGCGCGTGCTGAGCATGCTCAATGCGCTCACGGACATCGCCGAGGCCGAAGCCGGCATGATGAAGCTGCAACGCGAGCCCACCGATCTGGGGCAGTTGGCGCGGGAAGCGGCCGAGCTTTATCAATACGTTGCGGAGGAAAAGCCAGTGGCCGTCCACCTCGAAATCCCGCAGCCCTGCGAAGCGGAGGTGGACCGCACGCGCATGCGGCAGGTTTTTGCCAACCTCCTTGACAACGCCCTTAAATATACACCGGCCGGCGGCAGCGTCACCATTGGCGTGCGGGAAGAGCCCGGCCATGCCGTCGCGCGCTTCCGTGACACCGGCATCGGCATCCCCAGCGGGGAGCAGGACAAGATCTGGGCGCGCCTTTACCGCGGCGACAAGAGTCGCTCGCAGCGTGGCCTGGGTCTGGGCCTGAGCCTGGTCAAAGCCATTGTCGAGGCCCACGGCGGCCGCGTCAGCGTTTCCAGCCAGGCTGGCGAGGGATCGGAGTTCACCGTCAGCCTGCCGCGGCACGGCCCGCCCGTTTCCCGGGAGTGAGGGGAAACGCGAAGCCCCCGGAGGCGCGGGCGCCCGCGCCGGCTTCACGCCGACCTTGCCCCCAGCTCCGGGACGGGGGCCGGAAGCCCGGGGAGCGTCGCTGCCTGGCTAGTCGGCCATGATGGCGGAAATGGCGGCGACTTTGACGATGTCATCCGCGGAGCAGCCGCGTGAGAGGTCGTGGGCGGGTTTGGCCATGCCTTGCACCAGCGGGCCGAGGGCCTGGGCGCCGCCGAGGCGCTCGGTCAGTTTGTAGGCGATGTTGCCGGCATCGAGGTCGGGGAAGATCAGGCAATTGGCTTTTCCCGCCACCGGCGAACCCTGGCACTTGCGCTCGCCGATGCTGGGGATCAAGGCCGCATCGGCCTGCATTTCCCCGTCCAGGACAATCTCCGGGGCCATTTCCCTGGCCAGTTCGACGGCTTTAACGACCTTCCGGGTATCGGGAGAATTGGCGGAGCCTTTGGTGGAATAAGAGAGCATCGCCACCCGGGGCTCGGCGCCGACCAGTTGACGGAACGTGCGCGCGGAGGCGATCGCGATATCCGCCAACTGCTCGGCGGAAGGTTGCTCGACCATGCCGCAATCCGAATAGAGCAAAACGCCTTGATGACCCCATTTGGCCTCCGGAAACACCATTAAGAAGAACGACGATACTGTTCGCAGGCCGGGAGTGGCCTTGATGATTTGGAGGGCGGGCCGCAGGTTTTCGGCGGTCGTGTGGGTGGCCCCGGCAACGTAGCCGTCCACGCGCCCCACCTTGAGCAGCATGGTGGCAAAATAGAGGGGATCCTTGATCAGTTCGCGGGCCGCTTCGAGGGTCAGCCCTTTGTTTTTGCGGAGCAGGTGCAGTTCCTGCGCCAACGGAGCGGCTTCCGTTTCATCCGCCGGGGACAGGATGACGCACCGGGAAACATCAGCCCCGGCCTTCCGGGCACTGGCCTGAATCTGGCCGGGGTCGCCTGTCAGGACGACCCGGCAGATTCCATCCCGTGTGAGGCGGTCCGCCGCCTGGAGGGTGCGGTCGTCATCGGCTTCGGGTAAAACGATACACTTGTTCCGTTGTTGCGCTTTGCGCAGGAGTTCTTCAGTGAAATGCATAAGATTATCTTTGGCAAGCGGGAGGGGAAGAAGTCAAGCCGCGGGCCGCGAGTTGCCCCCCGCCAGCCGGAGAGTTTCTTCGGCAATGACATATTCCTCGTCGGTGGGGATCACGTACACTTTCACGCGGGCGGCATCGGTGGAGATCAGGGTTTCCCGGCCGGAGCCGGCGGCATTTCGCTGCGGATCAATCTGGATGCCCAGGAATTCCAGGCCTTCGCAGGCCCGGGCCCGAATCGGGTGCGCGTTTTCCCCGATCCCGCCGGTGAAAGCCAGCACATCCAGGCCGCCCAGCGCCGCCGCATACGAGCCGATATATTTCTTGAGGCGATAGCAGAACACGTCCACCGCCAGGCGCGCATACTCATTGGTGGCCGATTTTTCGAGGAGGACGCGCATATCATTGGAAAGTCCCGCGGACAAGCCCATGAGCCCGGACTTCTTCTGGAGCATATGCTGAATCTCGCGGCACTCCATTCCTTGATCATGCAGGAAGCAGGGCAGGGCCGCATCAATGTCGCCCGGCCGCGTGCCCATCACCAGGCCGCCCAAAGGCGTGAACCCCATGGAGGTGTCAATGACTTTGCCGTCCTTGATGGCGGTGATGGAGCAGCCGTTGCCCAGGTGCGCGGTGGCGATTTTCGAGGGCTGGCCCTCGAGGCCGGCCAGGAGGCACGCGCGCTGATGCACGTAGCGGTGGCTGGTCCCATGAAAGCCGTATTGGCGGATTTTATACTTGTCGTAGAGCTCCCGCGGCAGGGCTCCCATATACGCCACGGGGGGCATGGTTTGATGAAACGCCGTGTCAAAAACCGCGACTTGGGGCACGCCCGGAAGCAACTCGCGGCAGGCAAGGATGCCCTTCAGATTGGGGGGATTGTGCAAGGGCGCCAGGGAGCTGAGGCGGTCTATGGTGGCGATGGCCTTGTCATCAATCAGGACCGAGTCGCTATATTCCTCGCCGCCGTGAACCACGCGATGCCCTACGGCGCCAATTTCCTTGAGCGAGCCGAGGCACTGCAACTCCGGGCTGGGCAGCAACTCGAAAAAGTGCTGCAGCGCCACCGTGTGCTGCGGCAACTCCAGCTCTTTCCGAATCTTCCTGCCGTTGGCGGTGCTGATGATGATGGCGCCCAGGGGTTCCCCGATGCGCTCGATTAACCCTTTGCTCAGGACGACGCCGCCGTGATCTTCACGGAGCTGGAATTTGATGGAAGAAGAGCCGCTGTTCAGGACCAGGATTTTCATGTATCAATCGTTCTACCGGTAAAAACCAAAAGCGCGCCGGGCGGATTCCGCCTCCGGAGGCGCGGCGAGATTAGCGGACTCGACGAAGGAACCCTCGGGGTTCTTCCGGCCGTGAGTTCGGCCGGCCAGGCCAGGCAACCTCGCCAACAAAACTATTCGGCCGAGTCGAATCATATCCGCGGAGAGTGTGCATACCGGACCGGCCCCGTCAAACCAATTAGTGTGGCGCGGCGCGGAGTTTCCAAAAGCGGGCCAAAGGGGAGGTATCGTTGCAAGAGAAGCTCTTTTGCACAGGCCGGTTTTGGAGTATGCATGCCCCCATGCGAGTAGTCGCCGTTGGTGCAGTCACCCGCGTAAGGCGGCATGCAGGCGGCAGGCCATTAGCGGGCCGAGCGCCAGGGAACGCCCGCCCAACCGGGCAGGGAATTATAGGAGAGACCAGAGGCTACCCGGGCGCGCGCCCGCCTAGACTGAGCGCTGCGGGGATGTAATGAGGGCAATGGTGAGGTCCATGGGGAGGGAGAGGCTGTATGCGCCCTGGTGGCTAGCACACGCTATGCCCTCACCGCCGCCGAACAACTCGCTGCTTTATTCCGGGCCCCGGCGGAACGTGAGATTGGCTCTGACGGGGCGGGCGTTGGCGTCCCCCCAATTCCCGAGGTGCATGGGATGATGCCTACTGCCCCGGCAAGACCCGGTAAAAATACCTTGGATGGAATGGCGACGACGCATCCGCGCTTGTATCCACCCATATTTCCACCGGCTGCGTCAACGTCAGATTCGTCAGCGTAACCCAGGCGTTGGTGTCGGCCAAATCAGCCGTGCGGTCAATGATGTAGGAGTAACCAATTACCCCCTCGATGGTCAGGGTCGGAGAGAAGCTAAGTGAAACCCCAGCCGGGTTGATGACGACCTGGGCCGCCACATTCGTCGTGCTTCCGAACAGGCTGCTCACCACCACTGAATACAGCCCGGCGTTCGTGAACTGGATGCTCGCGAAATTGAGCGCCGCGTCGGTGGCCCCTTCAATCGCCTCGCCGTCCTTGTACCACTGGTAAACCAGGTCCCCTGAGCCAATCGCGCCAACCGAAAGTGTGGCGCTCTGCCCCCAAATGGCGGTCGCGCCGATGAAGGGCGAGGTGATGCTCGGCGACATGTGCAAAGTCGCGATGCTGCTGTTGGTGGAACTGTAACCGTTGCTGATTAGGACCTGATAATCCCCCAAATCCGCGAGGCGAACTGAATTGAGGCTGAAAGAGCTGGAGGTTGCGCCGGGCAAATCCGCGCCGTTCAACGTCCACTGATAAGAGGTTGGAGCGGGAAAGCCGCTGGCAATGACCTCAAAGGACACCGGGCCGCCGTTGGGCACAACTTGGCTGATGGGTTGCCCGGTAACGTCCACGGGTGCATAGACAATCAAGGTTGCGGCCGAACTTGCAACCTCGCCATAGGCATTGGAAACGGTGACGTAGTAATTGTCCCAATGGCTGGTCTGGGCGGGATTCAGAACGTAACTGGCGTTCGTGGCGCCGGGAATTGCCCCCCCACTGTTAAACCACTGGTAATTCAGTGGCGGAGTGCCGTCGGCGACCACATCCAGCGTCACCATCGTTCCGGCAGCCACGGCATTCCCCTGCGGCTGCGAAGAGATCGAAGGCGGGAAAGCCACCGTCACTGTCGCCACGACGCTGGTGACCGAACCGAACGGATTGGAGACCACCACTGAGTAATTATCCGCATCGGCCGCCTGCGCGTTGAGAATCGTAAAGGTTGCATTCGTCGCGCCGGCGATGGCTCCCTGGCTGTTCTGCCACTGATAGGCCAGGGGCGGAATGCCGACAGCGCTGGCGGTCAAGACCGCTTCACCGCCCACCACGACAATCTGATTCAGCGGCCAGATGCTCACGACCGGCACCCCCCCGAAGTTTGCTTGGACAATCTTGCTGGCATTCATCGCCACCGTAATGGAGCTGTTGGTTCCGGAAGCATCACGCGTCCAGCCGTAAAAGCTGCTTACCCCCGGCACCGGGGTGGCGTCCAGGGCCACAATCTCTTCGGGACTGTAGTAGTTACGCTGGGGATTGATTGCCACCGTGCCCTTTCCCATCACGACCACCCCGAGCGAATATTTCCCCGAGGGCAAGGTCGAGAACAATGCGCTGATCGTTGGCGTGGGGTTCGTCACCGTGATGGTCGTTGGCGCGCTCGTCCCGCTGGCCGCGCCACCCCATGACACAAAATACTTCCCCGCATCAGGAGCCGCCGAGGCCGTCAGGCGGGTGCCATAGGGAACCGGATTCGGCTGGTTCAGGATGATGCTTCCGGCCCCCACCGGGTTCGTCCCCACAACCGTTCCGAAGATGGCCTGGATGTGGTTTGTTTGGTTCATCGTCAGGAGAAGCGGATTGTTGGTGCTGCTGACATCGCCTTGCCACTCCAGAAAACTCCACCCGCTGCTTGCGATGGCCTCCAGGGTCTGGGTGCTGCCCACTGGATAGAAAGTGCCGGGAGCAATCGCCTGGCCATTGACCGTGACTTCTCCGCCCCCGGGCGTGCTGACCGTGAGCGGATAGTTCTGGATAAACACCGCCTGCACCGAGCGCGGTCCGTCCATCGTCACGCTCAGGGGGTTCTCATTTCCGCTGGCATCACCCGTCCAATGGTCGAAAGGCCAGTCCACCGTCCCATTGGCGGTCACCGTCACCACACTGTTGCTGAGGTAGGGGCCATCGGGCGGATCCACGGTGAGGGTGCCATTTCCAATGACGGAGGTGCTCAAACTGTAAAACGGGATCGGGACAAACACCGCCTGCACCGAGCGCGGCCCGTCCATCGTCAGGCTCAAGGGATTCTCGTTTCCGCTGGCATCACCCGCCCAGTGGTCAAACAACCAGATGTCCGCCGGGGTCGCCGTCAAAGTCACCACGCTGTTGCTCAGGTAGGGGCCGCTGGCAGGGTCCACCGTAATAGAGCCGCTGCCGACGACGGCAGTCTGCAAATCGTAAAGCGGCACGATTCTCACGTTGATCGCCGGGGCAAAAGCAGTTTGCGAAAGGTCTGAACTCAAACTCATAGCCTGCACGGTGGCAGAGTTGGTCAGGATAATTGCTCCCTCATATAGCGCGGACTCAATGGAGGGTTCGCTGCCATCGAGCGTATAGAAAATGAATCCGTCCGGGAACCCGCCCGTGATGGTCACTTGCACGGATTCAGTGAAAATCATAGTGCCCACAGCCAGCACGCCATTGACTTGGATGCTTGGGGCTCCCTCTGGAAGGACTTGCAGCACTGCATTGCTGCTGGTTATGCTCCCATAGCTGTTGCTCACGGATACCGAGTAAACGCCCGCGTCGGTCATCTGCGCACTGGCGAAAGCCAATGAGGAATCGGTGGCTCCGGCAATATTGGTGCCGTAGAACATCCATTGGTAGTGCAAGGGTTCGGATCCTATAGCTGTAACGGTCAAATTTGTAAGGGAGCCCAAAAGCACGGTTGTGTCTTGCGGTTGCTGGGTGATGGATAGATAAAGCGGTGTAGTTTCCCGCATATATACCGTAACATTGTCAACGCACGTTTCACCAAAGATTCCAGGAATATCCTGGCAAAGACGCACTTGGGCGGTGGCGGGAATACCATCCCTGACCAAACACTTGGGTGTTGTGCCGCCCCCACTACTACCGCCAACCCCATAGGTCTGATGTTCGCTGCTGGGGGTGATGTTGAAGCTGCTCTCGCCAGAACCGGTCGAGTAGTAATACGTGCCGTATAAGTCTTGTCCGGTGTTCCAACTCCATACCAAATTCGATTCGGGCGTGCGGTAATACTTGGATGTCCCATCCTGAACATATAAGTAATGCCGAGGCGAATTGGGATTCGTGTTAAGAACGGTATTAGCCACATCCTCGGTCAACTTGGTCCATCCACCGTCTGCCACTGACATCAGGCAATATGCACTTATTGGAGGCTGCCCGCCCAAACCATCAGGGTCAATGGTGTATATCCCATCGTTGGTATATCCCAAAAGCTTCCAAGCATACGCCGACGTAGGCCAGTTGGTCGTTTCCGCCTGCGTCGAAGGGCTTATTCCAAGCCCCACCATAATTAATAAACCAAGCAGTCTGATTCCCATTATGTTCGTCGTGCGCCGCAGACCTGCCGCTTCCAGGCAAACTGCACTCGACACGAGATGTGAGCGATTAAATGAAGGAGGGAACGCAATAAGTTTCATAATGATCTTTCGACTATTGAACGACAACGAATCCAACGGCAGCAAACGAGCGCATCGAGCGAAGCGGCAGCGATTGCGCGGGAGATGGAATCCTTCGAGAAGAGAGTTAACTTCTTCCGCATAATTAACCTTTGGCTGACTGATCGCCTGCGCTTTCCCAACAGTAGAGCCATTGAAGCCCTATTCGCGGGAATTAACAAGCCTTTTTTGGCGCAGCCACTTGTATGACAAGAACTTTGGTTTTGGCGATCATGAGCTGGGGTGGTTGAGGCTGCGGTTTGAGCGGCGGTTAAGCGCTTCGGAACGGGTGTCTGGCCGTGCGTCCAGTGCTTGGGCAGTTGGGAACAGATGGGGCCGGTTAACATTGCTCGGAATAAGCTCGTCCCCGCCCCTCTGCCCAAACCTCCGGGCCAATTTGCGCTGGCCGAGCAAAGGATCGGCGGCGATGAGCTTGCCATTACAGAAACTCAGCCGCCGAGAACAAAAGCCCCTATGGCCGCAGGCAACCCGGGAGGGGGCGTGGAAGTTTTTCTCAGCCACCGGGCAAATGGCCACCATGCGCCGCGTGCGGGCACGCGGCCTACAGGAAATGGAAGCACGCCGCGGCAGCCCCCATGCCCTCTCGCAGCACCGCACTTCCGGCAGACCACAAGTCCCCACGCACCCTCCCGTCCCCTGTAGGCCGCGTGCCCACACGCGGCGCTCCGCACCCGTCCGCCACCGCCAACCCCAAAAAATTGCCCTTGCGCCAAGACCTCCAGCCCGCCAGCCTTCCACCAGACCCTTGGGGTGGGGGCGGCTGGAACTTCCAGCCCAAGGAACGGCAGGAAGCTGAGTCGCTCTCCGGCCCGTACTAAACAGACAATTAGAACAACAATAGAAAGGACCTACGTTATGAAAGTACTCACCTCTCCGCGCACGGGCAGCCTGGGCGCGGAAACATATTACCAATCCCCCTTCGGCGTGTGCGCCCGGCGGCGCACCGTACCCCGGGACCGGCCTTCTAACCGCAAAGCGGCCGCACGGTCGTACTTCGGGATCTCCTCGCGGGAGTGGGGCCTCAAGCTCACCGAAGCGCAGCGCGAGCGCTGGAACGCCGCGGCGCTGCACGTTCCCAGCCGGCCCTGGATGGGGCAGTATTCGCACTTAAGTGGGCAACAGTTTTGCGTCCAGATCAACAGCACCCTGCGGGGGCTGGGTCTGGCGCCGGTGGAGGAACCGCCCGCCCCGGTGGTCTTCGGCCCCAATCCCGTCACCGGGCTGGAGATCGTCAATGACGCGGAAGACGGAGTTCGGCTGCGGCTGAATGTCGGGGCCACCCACGAAGACATTATGGTCTTTGGGCAGCCGCCGTGCAGCGCGGGCCGAATGAAGCCCCGCCGGGTCTATTACCTGGGCCTGTTGGGCCCAAGCCAGAACGGGCAAAGCGACATCACGGACCTCTATACAGCCCGGTTTGGGCGGCCCGCCCCGGGGCAGAAGGTATTTATCGCCGTGGTTCAGACCCGGAACGGCTGGAAAGGCCAAAGCCGGATTCACAACGCCATCGTTCCGCCGCCGCCGATGTTGAAATCTCAGCAAGCGGCTGAAACGGCGAGGGTTAAAAAATCGAAGTCCGCCGCCGCCCCGGCATCCACCACCGCCCAAAAGGCCGTCTCTTCTCCGTCCTTTCCAGCTATGTACAAGGGGAGTACATCGGAAGCCCGACAGGAGCACATGGAAAATAAGCATGAGCCCCCTTT
>Ga0302242_1000723_pt1 | contig 29777 bp, 31 predicted proteins | sample AAG_UR_Lys_MG_FD_193510 | JGI IMG/M metagenome (GOLD analysis project Ga0302242, IMG submission 193510) | Enriched activated sludge microbial communities from anaerobic digester in WTTP, New Holstein, Wisconsin, United States - AAG_UR_Lys | ecosystem: Engineered > Bioreactor > Anaerobic >...
CGCAGAGATTTTGGGATCCAAAGGGATATCGATGGGGGTGCCGTCATAGTAGTTCAGTACCTGCACATGATCAGCGCCGGGCTGGACCTGATGGATGGCGGTGGTGAGCAATTCTCCGAAAAGGCGGAACTTGTCGGCATCTTCGGCCCGAAGGAGATCTTCGCTGAGACGCTGCTTTTTTAACAGCAGCTTGTCCAGAGCGGCGTTTATAGTCCGGACCAGGTCGGAAGATTTCTGGCGGACACGGTTGGTGGCATCTCTGTGGGAAAAGAAAAAATCAACGGCTTCGCAGATCCCCGGAAAGGTCTTCTTCCCGGCACCATCCTCAAGAGAATGCAGAGGGAAAACATGAAAATCCAGGGGCATCTGATTTTCATCTTCGTAAACGAAAGCCGGGTGCTCCTTCCTCAGGGAATCGGAAAAATCCTTCAATACTTCAGCGCAGGAGAGGCCAAGGGAGGAGTTTTCCGGACCGTGTTGGGCCAGAAAAATGACTTCCTCAGAAAGTGCGGGAGACAGGCCGGCGATGTTTTGCAGCAGGATCTTTTCGGGAGACACACCAGGGTATTTTGAAAAAAGTCCTTCGACAAACGCTGCATCCGCCTGGCAAAAGGGGATTTTTCCCTGGTCCGGAGGCAAAATGTAGGGGAGACCGGGGAGAATCTGACGCACTCTGCTGATATCCGGAGAGATACGTTTGATGGCATCAATGATTTTATTAGTCTCACTGTCTACGGCGATGATATTGCTGTGCTTGCCCATGATCTCCACAAAAAGACTTTTTTCCACGGGAAAGCCCATCTCATTGCGATGACCGATTTTGATTTCGATAATGCGCTCGGAACCTATCTGCCGTATTTCCATGATCTTTCCACTTTGAAAATGTTTGCGAAGAAGCATGCAGAACGCACTGGGGTTTTCCGGGTTGGCGTATTCCGTATCTGTCAAATGGGCTCTTGCATTGCCCCCGTTTGCAGAAAGTAAAAGCCGGTATTTTGCACGGCTTCCGTGAATGCTGAAAAGAAGCTCTTCTTTTTCCGGTTGGTAGATTTTGTCGATCCGACCGCCGTTTATGGTGTCATTCAGCTGTCGGACCACAGAAGCTGCAACAAAGCCATCGTAACTCATGAAAAAAACCTTTCTGTACTGTTCTTGGGAAATGGTGACCCATCTGGTCTGGAAATTGCCGGTAGATAAATTTATGCCCAGAATGTATAATGAAATGATAGCATAGATCCGCCAAAATGAAAACGATGCATTGGCCAAAGGAGGTCCTGATGTTAAAAAGTATGACCGGCTTCGGAAGAAGTGAATACAATGACGGAAAAAGAAACATCGTTGCCGAGATAAAATCCGTAAACCATAGATACAGTGATATCACTATTAAAATGCCTCGTCGGTATTCTTTTGCAGAGGAGCGTCTGAAGGGCCTGGTAAAAGACGTGGCCCGAAGAGGCAAGATCGACCTTTCTCTCATGGTGGAGAATCTGACGGAGGACGATACCAATATTTGTCTGAATACAGTAGTGGCAAAACAATACTATGACAACCTGCAAAAGCTTCGTGAGACCTTTGATCTTGCGGGAGATGTGAGTCTGCAATATCTTGCCTCTCTTCCCGATGTCATGAAAGTGGTCTCCGATGTGGAGGATGAAGAGGAATTGTTTAAAAGCCTCGCCATTCCGGTGATGGATGCAGCAAAACGTCTGGACGAGATGCGCACCGCAGAAGGGGCCAAGTTGACGGAGGACATTATAAAGCGGGGAGATCTGATCCGCCAGAGAATCAAAAAAATCGAAGAAAGGGCTCCTGCGGTGGTGGAAGCCTATGCCCAGAAGATAAAAGAACGCATCAACGATCTTCTTGGGGGCAATGTTGTGGTTCCGGAGGACCGCATTCTTCTGGAAGCTGCTGTTTTTGCAGATAAAAGCAACATTACTGAAGAACTGGTTCGCCTGGACAGCCATATTCTGCAGTTAGATCGCATCATCGCCCAAAGCAAAGAACCGGACGGGAAAAAACTGGATTTTCTGGTGCAGGAAATGAACCGTGAAGCCAATACCATCGGTTCCAAGGCCAACGACATCTCCATCACCAACCTTGTTCTGGAGATCAAAAGCGAGATCGAAAAAATTCGGGAACAAGTACAAAACATTGAATAGAGGGAAAGTACGGAGAAAATATTCGAATTTTGTTGAAAGGTTGACAAAAAAATAGTATACTAAATGGCTAGCAGATATGTCAGCTCACCCTGTTTGTGAAGCAAACAGATGGTGAACTCACGCAAGGAAATCACAAATCTGTAATTTGTAGATTTCTACTGCAGAAGATAGAAGAGGGTAGTTATGCGAAAAGGTTTGCTGTTTGTTATCTCGGGGCCTTCCGGTGCCGGAAAAGGAACGATATGTAAAGGCCTGACGGAAAAATCAAACATCGACCTGTCGGTTTCGATGACAACAAGAAAACCCCGTCCTGGAGAAATAGACGGAAAAAGCTATTACTTCGTGGGGGAAGAGACATTTTTAAGGAAAATAGAGGAAGACGGTTTTCTGGAACATGCCTGCGTTTTCGGCCATTACTATGGCACCCCGAAAGCTGCAGTTATGGAGAACATGGAGAAAGGCCGGGATGTGGTCCTTGAGATCGATATCCAGGGGGCGATGCAGGTCCGCAGGTCTTACCCCAAAGCGATTTTCATTTTTATCTTGCCTCCTTCTATGGCGGAACTTCGCAAACGTATCACCGGAAGGGGCTCGGAGACGGAAGCTGCCATCAATCAGCGCCTGGGCGAAGCATTGAAAGAAGTGTCTTATATCGATAAATATGACTATTGCGTTGTCAATGGAGAACTGCAGGAAGCTGTGGATCGTACCATCGCCATCATAAAGGCGGAGCATTCCAGGGTCACCGAGGATGTATATGCTTTGATTGAGAAGTATCGGGAAGAGTTATAATTCAAGGAGGGAAAACTTATGCTGGAACCATCCATCAAGCTGATGAAAACCAAAGCCGACAGCAAGTACACGCTTGCCATTCTGGCTGCGAAAAGAGCCCGGGATATCATTGACGGAAAGCCTACACTCACAGAAGTCGATATCGACAAACCGGTATCCATTGCTGTGCACGAGATCGCCGAGGATCTTATCACCTACAAGCGTGAAGAAAGGATCTAAGGCATCGTATAAGAACCGCAAAAGAGAGTGCTCCCGAGGGCGGCATTCTTTTTTTATTGCATAAGCTCTTTCAGGAATGGGCGCAAAGAAAAATGAGAAAAAATATAAAAAATTCAATTTTGCTGCAATATTTTCCCCGTTTTCTTCGTCTACTGACTAGTAGACGAAAAGCAAGGCGCTTGGGAGGGTGATTATGAAACAAATAGAGCAGTCGCTGGCTGTGATCACGAAACAGGAGACCATAAGGGTCGGATTGTCTGAAATCCTTTATTTTGAAAAGGAACTGCGAATCATTTCTGTCCATACGAGAAGTAAGATTTACCGCTATTATGGGACATTCAAGGATCTTCCGGAATGTCTTGACCGAAGATTCTACCGCTGTCACAATAGCTTCTTTGTGAACCTGGAAAAAATCAAAGTCCTTCGCCGTTATGAACTGGAGCTGGAAAACGGTGAGACGATACGGATCAGCCAAAGATGCTATCCTGCCATGCGCCATACCTACCTGACATTTATTATGAGTGGGGAAGGTTTAAAGTGATAAAAAATCTTGCTTTTTCAGGCTTTTTGTTGTATAGTTATTTGCGGGTTTGCGGCAAATCGGCCGCCCCACTCTATCACACACATCCCTGCTCGTGGCAGCGGTGCCTGAAAAGGCTGCATGCTTTTGTCCGCCGATTTGTTGGAACAGAGAGGGATGGAGGAAGAAAACCGGGAGGTACAAAATGGCAATTATTTCCATGAAACAACTGTTGGAAGCCGGCGTTCACTTTGGTCACCAGACCAGAAGATGGAACCCCAAAATGGCTCCGTACATCTTCACTGAAAGAAACGGCATCTACATCATCGACCTGCAGAAGACCGTAAAGAAGATCGACGAAGCTTATGCTTTCATGAAAGAAGTCGCAAGCACAGGTCGCCCCATTCTTTTCGTGGGAACGAAAAAGCAGGCTCAGGCAGCCATCGCTGACGAAGCAGTACGATGCGGCAACTATTTTGTAAATGAGAGATGGCTCGGCGGAATGCTGACTAACTATAAAACCATTTCCATGCGTATCAAGAGACTCAACGAAATCAAGGCCATGGAAACTGATGGTACTTTTGAAGCTCTGACCAAGAAGGAAGTTCTCAAACTCAGAGCCGAAGCAGAAAAACTGGAAAAGTACCTGGGCGGCATCAAGGAAATGCGCGGCATGCCCGGAGCGATCTTTATTGTTGACCCGAAAAAAGAAAGAATCGCAGTCAAGGAAGCAAGGATCCTTGGAATTCCCATCATCGGCATTGTTGACACCAACTGCGATCCGGATGATGTGGACTACATCATTCCGGCAAATGACGATGCCATCAGAGCAGTCAAGCTGATTGCCGGACGTATGGCAGATGCCGTCATCGAAGCAAAGCAGGGTGAGTCTTTTGACGAAGGTCCGGCCACACCGGATGCGGCTGACGTTGCCGAAACAGGAGAAGAAGCATAGTTAAGCGAAGGAGGCTTTAATATGGCTGTTACAGCTGGTATGGTAAAAGAACTGCGCGAAAGAACAGGCGCAGGTATGATGGATTGCAAGAACGTTCTCGTTGAGACAGACGGAAACATGGAAAAGGCGATTGAACTTCTTCGTGAAAAAGGTCTGGCAAAGGCTGCGAAGAAAGCCGGAAGAGTCGCTTCTCAGGGACTGGTACAGTTGGCTTTCGCCGAAGATGGTAAAAAAGCTGCTGTCATCGAAGTCAACGCAGAGACCGACTTTGTAGCAAAGAACGAAGAATTCGTAGAGTTTGTAAAAACCCTTTCGGATATGGCCCTGGCCAATGATGTGGCGGATATGGATGCCTTCATGGAACTGGCATATCCCGGCGGCGGTACTGTTACCGAAACCTTGAATGCCAAAATCGCCAAAATCGGTGAAAACATGAGCATTCGCAGATTCGAAAAACTGCAGGATCCAGGTGTGGTCTATGTGGGTTATATTCACGGCGGCGGCAAGATCGGCGTTATCGTGGGTCTGCAGACAGAAGCCCAACTGGCAGATGTGGCCATCATGGGTAAGGACATCGCTATGCAGGTGGCATCCATGAACCCCAAGTTCATTGATGAATCCGCAGTGGATCCGGCTTACATCGAAAGCGAAAAGAACATTTTGATCCAGCAGGCTCTCAATGAAGGAAAGCCACAGGATATCGTAGAAAAGATGGTCACAGGCAGGTTGAAGAAAGAGTTGAAAGAGACCTGTCTCATCGAGCAGAAATTTGTAAAGAACGGCGACATTACAGTTGCTCAGTACATCGATGAAACTGCGAAGACCACAGGCAAGGCCATTAAAGTTGTTGCGATGATTCGTTACGAAGTGGGCGAAGGCATTGAAAAAGTCGAGGAAAATTTTGCAGAAGAAGTTGCAAAACAGATGAACAACTAAGATATCAATGTGATATAATAAAAGGACACTATGCCATAGTGTCCTTTTCATTGAATAAAAAAGGAAACGGAGCAGTTCGATGGAGTCAAAATATAAAAGGGTCGTTTTAAAAATCAGTGGAGAAGCTTTGGCCGGAAACGCAAAAACCGGCTTGGATGACAAAATGTTGCTTAAGGTGGCCCGTCAGGTCAGACGCCTTTTGGACATGGGAGTCCAGGTTGCGGTGGTTGTTGGCGGGGGCAATTTCTGGAGAGGCCGGACCAGCAAGAGCATGGACCGGGCTACGGCTGACTATATGGGAATGCTTGCCACCTGTATCAACGCACTGGCTTTGCAGGACACCTTCGAATCCATCGGCATCCCTACCAGAGTAATGTCTGCCATTGAAATGAAAGAGATTGCAGAGCCTTACATTCGCAGAAGGGCCATCAGTCACCTGAACAAAAATATTGTGGTTATTTTTTCTGCAGGAACAGGAAATCCGTACTTCTCCACAGATACTACAGCAGCGCTTCGGGCTGCCGAGATCGAGGCCGATGTGATCCTTCTGGCAAAGAAAGTAGATGCGGTTTATGATTCCGACCCGGAGAAAAACCATGATGCAAAGAAGTTTGAACACCTGACCCATAAAGATCTTTTGGAAAAAGGCCTTGGTGTCATGGATTCCACAGCAGCATCCCTGTGCATGGACAACCATATTCCCATCCATGTGTTCGGGCTCAGCGAACCGGAAAATATGATCAGGGCAGTATGCGGTGAAAAAATAGGAACCATCGTTGAGTAGACGAGGAATAAAAGGAGGAATGAAAGATGAGCCAGGTAACGGATGTTTTAGCGCAAAAAATGGAAAAAACAAAAAGCGTTCTGAAGGAAAACCTCAATACGGTCAGAGCCGGTCGTGCAAATCCCGCTCTTCTTGACAAGATTATGGTTGAGTATTATGGCGCTCCTTCTCCGCTGAAAAATATAGCCAATGTTTCAGCCCCCGATCCCAGGACCCTGATGATAGCGCCCTTTGATCCCAAAATCATTGCCGACATCGAAAAGGCTATCAATGTGGCAAATTTGGGCATCAACCCTTCCAATGATGGAAAATGCATTCGTCTTGTGGTTCCCCAGGTTACGGAGGAACGAAGAAAAGAGTTGACCAAAACCGTCAAGAAAATGGGCGAGGATGCTAAAGTAGCTTTGCGCAACGAACGCAGGGATGCTAACGAAGAAATCAAAAAGCAGGAAAAAGCCGGAGAGTTGACAGAAGACGATGTCAAAGCTGAGACCGCTGACATCCAGAAGAAGATCGACCAGTGCATCAAAGATATCGATGAAATCATAGCTCGTAAAGAAGCGGAAATCATGGAGGTTTGATGAAGGATCTCTTGGGAATGCTCCTCGAGGAAGCAGAAGAAACCCTCAAGTCAGAAGGAAAAGGGTTTGAAATTCTTTTGACGGCACCGCCCAACAAAGAGCAACCGGAAGGTTTCCTTCGTGTGATCAGGCATTGTGAAATAAAAGGAATCCATTATCTTACTGCTTGCAGGATAGAGGATACTTACAGGTAAAAGACTTACGAGGACGGTTCCCAAAGAACCGTCCTTGCTTGGATAGAGGTGAAAAGATTGGATCAGACAAGGATGCCCAAACACATTGCCATCGTCATGGATGGCAATGGCCGTTGGGCAAAGCAGCGGAACCTGCCCCGGCTGGCGGGTCACAATGCCGGCATGATGGCTTTGAAAGAAATTGTAAAAAGGACATCGGTTCTGGGCATTGAACATCTTACGGTGTATGCCTTTTCCACGGAAAATTGGAAGCGCCCCCAGGATGAAGTGGGCGGCATTTTCAAGATTTTGATTTACTATGTGGACAAAGAACTGGAGGAGCTGCACCAGAACAATGTTCGAGTGGATATTTTGGGGGATTACAGTCTTTTGCCCCGGGAAGCCATAAAAAAACTGGAAGAAGCTATGGAAAAAACCCGCGGCAACACAGGCCTTCGTTTTCATATTGCCCTGAATTACGGGGGGCGGGATGAGATTCTCAGGGCTGTTCGTGCCATCGCAGAGGAAAGAGCAGAGGGAAAGCTGGAAGCAAAGGATATTACTCCTGAGCTTTTCTCTTCCCATCTTTATACGGCAGGCCTTCCGGACCCGGATCTGGTGATTCGAACCAGCGGAGAACTACGGCTTTCCAACTTCCTTCTATGGCAGACTGCGTACAGCGAGCTGGTTTTTTCAGATGTATTCTGGCCGGATTTTACTCCTGCGCAGCTGGAGGAATGCATCACCCAGTATCAGGGCCGCTCACGCCGGTTCGGAGGTGTAAAATGAAAACAAGGATCCTTTCAGGCTTGATCATGCTGCCGCTCCTGGCATTTATTTATTTCGGGGGTTGGGTTCTGGGCCTCTTTTGTCTGGCCATTGCGCTGATGGGTGTCAGAGAGTTTTTTAAAGGATTTGAACCGTTGGGGATAAAGCCTTCCTTCTTTATCGGGTATGGAGCAGCACTTTCTCTTTATGCCATAGGGTTCTTCCTTCCTCAAAGCAACGCCTATATGCTTTGGTTTTTTGGGGTCACTGCGGCCAGTCTGCTGTATCTGTTTCGCATTGAGGAAAGAAACCTCGCAGATGGCCTGGCCACCATGGCAGGTGCCTTTTATGTGATATTCTTTTCCTTCCATGTGTATCTGATTGATACCACCCCTGTGCCTAAGATGCTGTGGCTGGTGCTTTTCAGCGCTTTCGGCACGGATATTTTTGCATATTTTATTGGGATCACCTTTGGCAAACATCGCCTTTGCCCCAAGATCAGCCCCAAGAAGAGCATCGAAGGCTCCGTGGCAGGGATTTTAGGGAGTATGCTTCTTTGCGGGATTTTTTCCATGTTGGTGCTTCCCGATTTTTTGGTCCACTGCATGGTGATCGGGTTTTTGGGAGGGATCGTTTCCCAGTTTGGAGATCTGACGGCATCTATTTTCAAACGGAAAATGGGTATCAAAGATTATGGCAATCTGATTCCCGGACATGGGGGAGTGTTGGATCGCTTTGACAGCATCTTGTTCACGGCTCCTCTGGTGTATTATTACATCGTATTTATTATGGGATAAAAAAATCATGAAAAAAATTAGTATTTTGGGTTCTACCGGTTCCATCGGCACACAGGCACTTGACATCATTGAAAAAAATCCGGAGCGTTTTTCTGTAGCAGCCCTTACCTGCGGCAGCAATCTTACCCTGTTTCAGGAGCAGATCCGTCGTTTTTCGCCTCCTGCAGTCTGTGTGGCTAAGGAAGAAGATGCCCGGGTTTTGTCTTCCCTGTTCCCCAAGGTAGAGGTTTTTTGGGGTGAAGAGGGACTTTTGCAGGTCGCAGCAGGAGTGGATTGCGACCTTGTGTTGAATGCCCTTGTGGGCATGAGAGGACTGGCCCCTACTTACAAGGCCATTCGGGCAGGGCGGTCTATTGCTCTGGCCAACAAGGAAACGCTGGTGGCTGGGGGCGAACTGATCATGGGGGCGGTAAAAGAAGCAGGCGTGGAACTTCTACCCGTAGACAGTGAACACAGCGCCATTTTCCAGTCCCTGGGAGGCAATGCGGGACAGGAGATCCGGCGTATTCTCCTGACGGCTTCCGGTGGACCTTTCCGGGGATATTCTCTGGAACAGCTTTCAGAGGTTACTCTGGCTCAGGCTCTTCGGCATCCCAACTGGTCTATGGGGGCAAAAATCACCATAGATTCGGCGTCCATGATGAACAAGGGGCTGGAGGTGATTGAGGCAAAATGGCTTTTTGACGTTCCGCCCCAAAAGATTGAAGTGCTGGTTCATCGGGAAAGTATCATCCATTCCATGGTGGAATATGAAGACCATTCTATCATTGCCCAGCTGGGGAGCCCGGATATGCGGGGGCCCATTGCCTACGCTTTCACCTATCCTGACAGGATAAAAAACGATCTTCCGGGAGTTGATTTTGTAAAGCTGGGACAGCTTCATTTTGAGGCAGCAGATACAGGTGTTTTCCGGTGTTTGGGCATGGCATATGAGGCAATCGAAAAGGGCGGCAGTTACCCTGTGGCCTTGAATGCGGCCAATGAAGTCCTTGTCCAACGATTTTTAGAGGGAAAAATATCGTTTTTGGAGATCCCTCAGGGGATAGAGAAAGTACTTTCAGATCACGTTCCGGCATACGGAATGGGGCTGGAGGAAGTGATCTTCATCGACAAAGAGATCCGGAGACAGTTGGGGGAATAAGGGGGAACGATTTATGGGATTAACGATTCTTTATGCAGTATTGATTTTCTGTCTGCTTATTTTAGTTCATGAGCTGGGGCATTTTGCAGTGGCAAAAGCAGTGGGAATTAAAATCAACGAATTTTCTCTGGGAATGGGGCCCAGGCTTCTTCGTTTTGGGAAAGGCGAAACGGACTATTCGCTGCGGCTTTTTCCCATTGGCGGCTATGTGAAAATGGAAGGGGAAGACGAGGACTCGGAAGATCCCCGGGCCTTTAACAATAAGCCTTCTTATCAAAGAGCCCTGGTCATCGTGGCGGGTGCTTTTATGAATCTGCTGACAACGGTGCTGATCATCGGGATCATGGCGTTTGTTTTCGGGGCTGCTACCAATGTCATCGGAGAGGTGACTCCTGGCTATCCCGCAGAAAAAGCGGGGATTTTGCCGGGGGATCGCATTGTCAGCATCGAAGGAAATAAAGTATCTGAGTGGTCAGAGGTCATTTCCAACGTTTCGGAGAGCACCGGCAAAACCATTGCCATTGTTCTGGAGCGGCAGGGGGAGACTCTTTCCCTCGTCTCTCAGGTTACGGAGGACCAGACCGGCAGAAGGGTCATCGGGATCACTACAAAACCGGAACGGTCCCTTGGCAAAGCCGTGGCCACAGGCTTTCTGAGTACCTGGCACATGGGTCAAAAAATGGTGGAATATCTGGGAACTTTATTTACCGGGGGCGGCTCCATGGAGGATCTGGTAGGACCGGTGGGGATCGTCAGCATCATCAACGACAACGCCAAACTGGGCTTTGTCTATATTGCCAATTTGGCAGCGCTAATAAGCCTGAATCTGGGTATTGTGAATCTCCTTCCGTTTCCGGCCCTGGACGGGGGAAGACTGCTGTTCCTGGTAATAAGAAAAGTCACAGGCAAGGCCATCACGGACGAAATCGAAGGGAAGATCCATTTTGCAGGGATCATGCTGTTGTTTACCCTGATGATCTACCTGGTCTTTCAGGATGTGGATCGTTTTGTCTTTAATCTTTGGTAAGAGGTAACAACATGGAACGAAAAAATACCCGCAGGATTTATTGCGGCGGTGTGGTCATCGGCGGCGGCGCTCCCGTTACCATCCAATCCATGACCAATACGGACACCAGAGACGTGAAGTCCACGGTGAACCAGATCAGGCGTCTTGCAGAAGCGGGGTGCCAGATCGTACGCTGCGCTGTGCCGGACGCCGAGGCGGCGGCGGCCCTGGGGCAGATCAAAAAGCAGATCACTCTGCCCCTGGTGGCGGATATCCATTTTGATTATCGTCTGGCCATATCCGCCATGGAAAACGGCGCAGACAAGATCCGCATCAATCCAGGCAATATCGGTGGCAAGGAGCGGATCAGCGCCGTTTTGGCCGCCGCCAAAGCCAGGAACATACCCATCCGGGTAGGCGTCAATTCCGGTTCCCTGGAAAAGGAACTGATCTATAAATACAAGGGGGTCACGGCAGAGGCTCTGGCGGAAAGCGCCGTCAACACCGTTGCCTATATTGAAGAACTGGGCTTTGAGGACATCGTGGTTTCCCTCAAGTCCTCTGATGTGCAGCTGAACTATAACGCTCACCTTCTTGCCGCAGAAAGACTGGACTATCCTTTTCATATCGGTCTTACAGAGTCCGGCAGCCCAAAGCGCGGAAAACTCAAATCTGCAGTGGGCATGGGTGCCCTTTTACTTTGCGGTATCGGAGATACCCTTCGAGTTTCCCTCACCGGAGATCCGGTGGAGGAAGTGGTATTTGCCAAAGAGTTGCTGCAAGCGGCAGGGATACGAAAAATCCCTGTTGATGTGATTTCCTGTCCCACTTGCGGGCGTACCCGGGTGGATCTTGTAAAAATCGTAGAAGAACTGGAAGAAAAAATGGTGCCCATCGCAGAAGCCCGGGAAAAAGCCGGTAAACAGCCTATCACAGTAGCACTCATGGGCTGTGAAGTAAATGGTCCCGGAGAGGCCAAAGAAGCCGATTTTGGAGTGGCCTGCGGAAAGGATAGTGGTCTGATCTTTGAAAAGGGCCAGCCCGTGGGGAATTGTCCGTCCCACGAAATTACCGAAACACTCTTAAAGATGATGGAAAACGCATAAGGATAAATCACATGAAGGCATTACTAGAAAAAAGCATAAATTGGAAAAATATAGAAAATCCACCCAAGGATAATTATCTTTATCATGTAGAAAAGGCCGCCATTTCCAAGAAAAACAACAGTTTTACCCTGGAATTGGCTACGAATTTTTTGATTCCGGTAGAAGACACCCAGCGTATCGAATTCATGCTCCGTCACGAATTTCCGGAAATTGAATGCGTCGAACTGCGCTGTTCTTTTCGGGAACAGTTGCCCCCGGAGGCAAAGGTTCTTCGCAAGGTGGAAAAAAAGAAGGAAGAGAAGCAGGAAACCTTTTTCGGAAAGCGTATTACAGAGGCTCCGTTGAAACTATCGGAGGCGGCACTGGAATCCGGGCAGACGGTTACCTGGGGCGAGATTTTCCAGATAGAGACCCGCCAGTTCAAAGGAGACAAGATCCTTGTCACTTTTCTCATCACGGACAAGGCCGATTCCGCCTGTGTCAAGTGGTTCACCAATGCAGAAAAATGGGGAAAAGCCGAAGAGGTTCTTCGGGTGGGATCCTGCATGAAAGTGCGGGGCTCTTTTGAGTTTGACCAATTTGAAATGGCATCTGTGTTCAAAGCCCGGGATCTTGAACTTGCGGAAAAACCCAAACGATTGGACAAGGCGGCAAGAAAACGTGTGGAACTTCATGCCCACACAAAGCTCAGCAAAATGGACGGTCTTTCGGATGTTCTGGAGCTGGTGTCCACTGCAGCGTCCTGGGGGCATAAGGCGTTGGCTGTGACGGACCACGGCATCGTACAGGCCTTTCCGGAATTGGCGAAGTATATCAAGCAGAAAAAGCTGGACATAAAGCCCATCTATGGGATGGAAGGTTATCTTGTCAATGACGATGACCGGACCCCCGGGCAAAAGTTTGATCACAAATCCAAAAAAACAAACCACATCATTCTTCTCGTAAAAACCCAGCAGGGACTTCGCAACCTTTACGAATTAGTCTCTTTGTCCCATACAAAGTACTATTACAAACGACCCCGGATCCCCAAATCTCTCCTTGCCCAATACCGGGAGGGCCTCATTATCGGGTCTGCCTGTGAAGCAGGAGAGATCTTTCAGGCGGTGCTGCGGGGAGAATCTCAGGAAAAAATAGAGGAACTGGCTTCCTTTTATGATTACCTGGAGATCCAGCCCCTGATCAATAATCGTTTTCTGATAGAAAACGGCACTGTGGCCGATGAAGACGGCCTGCGGGAACTGAACCGCAGGATCGTTGCCTTGGGAGAGCACCTGCAAAAGCCAGTGGTTGCCACCTGTGATTCCCACTATACCAATGAAGAAGATGCCATTTACCGGCGGATCCTTATGGCGGGAATGGGCTACAAGGATGCGGAGAGCAGTTCGGGGCTGTATTTTCGTTCCACCGACGAGATGCTTTCCGAATTTTCCTATTTGGGAAAAGAGGTGGCAGAACGGGTGGTCATAGATGCGCCGGAGGAGATCGCAGAGCAGATCGAGTTTGTAAAACCTGTCCCTGACGGAAGATTTCCACCGCAAATCGAAAAATCCGAAGAGCGGCTGCGTGAAAAATGCGTGGAAAAGGCAAAATCCATTTATGGAGACCCTCTCCCGGAACTCATCGAAAAACGACTGGAAAAGGAGCTTTGCTCCATTATCAATAACGGCTATGCGGTGATGTATGTCTCTGCGGAGATGCTGGTTCAAAAATCCCTGAGTGATGGATATCTGGTAGGCTCAAGAGGCTCTGTAGGATCCTCTTTTGCGGCGACCATGGCGGGGATCACGGAGGTCAATCCCCTGCCGCCCCACTATATTTGCGAAAATCCGGACTGCAAGCATTCAGAGTTTCCTGAGAACTGTGGCTGCGACTGCGGCGTGGATTTGCCGGACAAGGACTGCCCGGTTTGCGGACGCCCATACAAAAAAGAAGGCTTCAGTATTCCGTTTGAAGTGTTTCTGGGTTTTGAGGGAGACAAAGAGCCGGATATCGACCTGAATTTTGCCGGAGAATATCAGCCGGTGGCCCACAAATATTTGGAAGAGATTTTCGGCCCCAAGAACATTTACAGAGCAGGGACCATTGGCACCGTAGCCAGCAAAACCGCTTATGGCTTTGTCAAAAACTACTTTAAAGAAAAAGGTGTGGAGGCCAGCAAGTGGGAAGTAGAACGGCTCACCCTGGGTTGCACCGGTGTCAAACGAACCACTGGTCAGCATCCGGGAGGGATCATCATCGTTCCGGAGGGCCACGACATTTGCGAGTTCTGCCCGGTACAGTATCCTGCTGACGACGAGCGGAAAGGGATCATCACCACCCATTTTGAATACCATTCCATCGATACAAATCTTCTGAAGCTGGATATTCTGGGTCACGACGCCCCCTCCATTATCCGTATGCTTCAGGACATGACGGGGCTGGATCCTTTGTCCATTCCCCTTCGGGATCCCAGGGTCAATTCTCTCTTCAATGGAGTGGAGGGTCTTGATATAAAAGTAAACGATTATCCGTTCACCCATGGCTCTTTTGGTGTGCCGGAATTCGGTACAAAGTTCGTCCGCCAGATGCTGGATGATATCAAACCAAAGCATTTTTCCGACCTGGTTCGCATCTCGGGATTTTCCCACGGGACCAATGTGTGGCTCAATAACGCCCAGGAATTTATCCGCAACGGAGTGGCTACTATTGATGATGCCATTGCCACCAGAGACGACATTATGAACTACCTCATTGCCAAAGGCGTTCCGGCAAAGATGGCATTCAAGATCATGGAAAATGTGCGGAAGGGAAAAGGTGTCAAAGAAGAAGAGGCCGAGGTCATGAAGGAGAACGGGGTACCTGACTGGTACACGGAATCCTGTCGACGGATCTCCTACATGTTCCCCAAAGCTCACGCCGTAGCCTATGTGGTCATGTCTTATCGAATTGCGTATTATAAGGTGTATCATCCCCAAGCGTTTTACGCCACCTTCTTTTCTAAAAAAGTAGCGGATTTCAACCAGGAAGTGATCTTGCAGGGCATGAACGCTATCAAAAAACGAATGGAAGAGATCGAGGCGAAAGGGAAGAATGCTCTGGCCAAAGAGGAAGACGAAGTCACGGTGCTGGAAGTTGCCTATGAAATGTACGCCCGTGGTTATGAATTCCTGCCGGTAGACTTGTTTCTTTCCGATGCGGCAGATTTTTTACTCAGGGACGGCAAGGTCCTTCTTCCGTTTTGCGCCATCGCCGGTGTGGGAGAAAACGCCGCCAGAAAAATTGTGGAGGAGCGGGACCGGGGTCCCTTCCTTTCCCTGGATGATCTTTCTGCCAGAGCGAAAGTCAATAAGACCGCCATGGAGGCCCTTGGAAAAGCGGGAGTCCTTGCAGGAATGCCGGAATCGGATCAACTGACCTTGTTTTGATTTGGCGTTGCCGGAAGGGAAGAAAAAATGAGACAGGAAGATCGTTGTTTTTTTGAGGAAGTCATTGTTCCTTTATACAGCGATCTTTTTTCTTTTCTTTGTCGCCTGACCCGGGACACGGTCTTGGCCGCGGACCTCACACAGGAGACCATGAGGATAGCCTGGGAGAAGGTGGAGCGGATAAGGGCTTACAACAACACCTTTGCAGCGCTTTTGGCTATTTCCAGAAATCGGTTTTTCGACTATCATCGCAAACGCCGGCGGGATTTTTCCAGGCAAGGGGAGGAAGCAAACCCATGGGAAACAGGAAATGCAGAATCTGATCCACTGTTCAGGTATTTGAGTGCGGAGTCTGCCTGGGAACTGCGCCAGCTGATAAAGTGCCTTCGATCCGAATATGCAGAGCTTATTCTGCTTCGTTATTATGAAGGACTTTCTTTCGGGGAAATCGCAAGGCGTTTGAATTGCAATTACAACACCATCATTTCCTGGCATCGGAGAGCTTTGGCGGAACTGCGCAAAAGTATTAAGACCGGGGAGAAGTAAAATCTGTTTCTATAGAATATAATCCAGTTCTTTAAAAGAGTGAATGTAGTGATTTGCCAAAGCCTGGATCTCATCTGCGCAACCAGAGAAGGAATCAAACACGCCGATTACATGATAGCCGGCATTTTTGGCGGTTTTGACAGCATGAAGAGCATCTTCGAATACCCAGGTGCTGGATTTTGGAGTCTGCAAAAACCGGTGGGCTGCGTGGTAAATATGAGGTTCGTCCTTGCCGTGGCCAACAAAACTGCATGTGAATATTTCTTCAAAATACGAGAGCAACCCCAGACGCAGCAACGCCGCTTCGGCAAGGTGACGATCTGTTGCTGTGGCAATACACATCTTTACGTTCTGTTGCTGCATTTTTTCCAGAAAAGCCGGGACCCCGGCCTTTGGCAATACTTCGTGTACATAAAAATCCCGAACCATGCTATTGACACAATCAATAATTCTGTCCGCACTGTCAGCAAGGCCATATTCGGCCTGAAAATAAACCGCTGCCTGGGAAAGGCTCATGCTTTTCAACTTTTCTTTTTGGATTTCATGAGGCTCGATCCCAGGGTTTCGGAGATATTCTTCGCCAATGGTATTCCAGATAGACATGGAGTCTAACAGTGTGCCGTCCAGATCAAAAATTGCGCCTTCAATTTTCATAATTTCACCATTTCTTTTGTCAAAACCATGTTCTGCCGATAAAAGCCACCAACAGTGAATAATAGTATACAACGAAAACACAAAGAAGAACAATACCGTAAATCCACTGAAATGCTTGTTCACGGACAAACTGGGTATACAGCATACGAAAATAATGCGCCACCATTAGAAAGGAGCAAAACAATGGCAATGATGACTGGTAAGGAATATATGGAATCGTTAAGAAAATTGAAGCTGAAGGTCTATCTTTTTGGGGAATTGATCGAATCACCGGTGGATCATCCCATCATCATCCCGTCCATGAATGCGGTGGCATTGACCTATGATCTGGCACTGGATCCATTGTACGAGGATCTGATGACGGCGGTTTCTCATCTTTCCGGCAAACGCATCAACCGTTTCAATCATATCTTTCAAAACACGGATGACCTGGTCAAGAAGGTCAAGCGCCAGCGTATGCTTGGGCAGAAAACAGCCTGTTGCTTTCAGCGCTGCGTGGGGCAGGATGCCTTCAATTCTGTGTACAGCACAAGTTTTGAGGTGGATCAAAAATATGGGACGGAGTATCACCAGCGTTTTCTGAAATATCTCAGTTATGTGCAGGAAAACGATCTGGTAACGGATGGTGCCATGACCGATGTGAAGGGAGACAGAGGACTTTCTCCCAGCCGCCAGGTTGACCCTGACCTTTACCTGCGGGTGGTAGAGCGCCGCCCGGATGGTATCGTTGTCCGGGGCTGCAAGGCCCACCAGACGGGGATCGTCAACTCCCATGAGGTGCTGGTTATGCCCACCATCGCCATGGATCCGGAGGACAAGGATTACGCCGTTAGCTTTTCCGTGCCCACGGACACCCAGGGGATCGTTCTGATTTACGGGCGTCAGTCCTGCGATACGAGAAAAATGGAAGGCAGCGAAATCGATGTGGGCAACAGTAAATTTGGCGGCCATGAGGCGCTGATCGTGTTTGACGATGTCTTTGTGCCCAATGAGCGGATCTTCCTCAATGGGGAGACGGATTTTGTGGGGGTTATGGTGGAGCGCTTTGCAGGGCACCATCGCCCCAGCTATGCCTGCAAGGTGGGAGTAGGAGATGTTCTCATCGGAGCAGCCGCCCTTGCGGCGGACTACAACGGCGCAGCAAAGGCCTCCCATATCAAGGACAAACTCATCGAAATGACCCACTTGAACGAGACTATTTACTCTTCTGCACTGGCCTGCTCCTACGAAGGCTTTGCCACCGACTCGGGAGCATATCTCATCGATCTTCTTCTCGCCAATGTGTGCAAGCAGAATGTCACCCGCTTCCCCTACGAAATCTGCCGCCTGGCGGAGGATATTGCCGGGGGCCTGATGGTGACCCTGCCGTCGGAGGCAGATTACAAAAGCGAAGCACTCCACGGCTACATCGACAAGTACCTTCGCGGGGTGGACACGGTACCCACGGAGCACCGCATGCGTGTGCTCCGGCTGATCGAAAATCTGACCCTGGGAACCGGCGCCGTAGGCTACCGGACGGAATCCATGCACGGAGCAGGATCGCCCCAGGCACAACGTATCATGATCGCCCGGCTCGGCAATTTGGAACAGAAGAAGCAGTTGGCCAAGGCCATAGCAAAGATTCCGCAGTAAAAGGGACTTCCTTTTCGGGTTGGAATTTCTCTCCGTTCTAAAACAAAAAAACACCATCGTGAAGGTGGTGTTTTTTGCGGGCCGGCATCATATCGCAGGATTCCTACAAGGTAGCTATTCTTATGACAACATCCACAATGAAGGTAATAAAAAGAACCGCAAAGCACAGGTGCAGGTGAAATCCGCTGAGTCGTTTGACCAGCTTTTCAAAAAAGGGCTGTACAAAGTAAATAAAGAGGGTGCCTCCGATTCCAAAACGTATGCTGGGATTCAAGGCGATCCGCCCATCAAAATGAAAGGGATAGGCACGATAGTCCCACAACCATGCTCCTGTGAAAGCCTCCATAATGTAACTGGCGGCCAGTTCCATCAGGGTAGCGATCACCATGACACCGAGGAAGATGATCAACGGCATCATGTTGATGCCGGCAACTTTCAACTTCCTATTCTTCAGCTTTCTCAGGGAAAGAATAAAAGTCAGTGCGCCGAAGCCGTAGATGGGGAGGTAAGGCCCGAACAGGAATCCCCTGTTGGAAAAACCCCATTGATAAACCACTACTTCAAGAAAGACCTCGTAGAACCATCCTAACAGAGAGTACATCATAAAAAACAAAAAGTATTTTTCAAAGATTTTTAATTTGTTTTGTTGATTCATTTATATTCTTTGTTGCGCTTCGGCAGCATTCCTCCACTTCAATTCCTGCTTTTTCAAACTATTGTATCACAAAAAAACGCCAGGAGGGATTTTGCATCTTTTGCCTGGGGCAAAATCTGCCGTCCTTCGTCCACGCAGGGGTTCGGACCGTCTGCCTGAAAACAGTCCGCGACTGTTTTCTCACGGCAGCTGCCCTTTCTTAGCTTACCCAATTTGCGAAGCAAATTGATGGTGAACTGATGCAAGGAAATCACAAATCTTTGATCTGTAGATTTCTACTGCCGGGTTCGAATCCCTCCCTCTGACAACACATAAAAAAATGCCACCCGTTAAGGTGGCATTTTTCATGGCACGCCAGGAGGGATTCGAACCCCCGACCTACTGATTCGTAGTCAGGCACTCTATCCAGCTGAGCTACTGGCGCATATCTTGTGTCCTTGGACACGCTTGTTATTATACAACAAAGCCAAGTCTTTTGTAAAGAACAAATTGCCAAGTATTTGCCCGAATATTGACCGTGTTTCCCTACAGGGGGTATAATATAGAAAAGCATCCTTAAGAGCGGGATGCACGAAAACCAACAAAACCCTCAACGGTCTCTTAATAAAGGAGAAAAAAGATGGATAACATAAAAAAAGCAGGAATCATAGGCGGAGCCGTGGCCGGGGGGATCATCGGCGGAGCGGTGGGAATCCTGGGACGTGTGACGAAAATAAAGGTTCTTGAAGAACTGGGGGATAACATTGTAGATTCCACCATATTGACGGGGCAGATTGCCGGAGATGTGGTGAGCGGTGCTGCCGGGCTTGTCCTCGGCGGGCTAAAAGGCGACATAGAGGAGGTCAAAGAAGGGGCTGGGGACCTGAAAGATGCAGGCGGGAAAGTGATAGATAACTTTGTAAACAATGCAAAGACGGTCATCGACAATTCGGGAGAGATCCTTGAGGGTGTAAAAAACCGTGATGGTCAGCGTATCCTCAACGGTGCAAAGACCCTTGGCAAGATCGCAGCAATCGGCGCCATCACCGTGGGGGCCATCAAGGTGTCTTCGTTGGCAGAAAAAGAGGAAAAAGAAGATGCATAGACATCAATACCTGGAGACGGTCGTCGGGAAACTTTGCATCGTGGAAAACGAAGAAAAGATTACCCACCTTCTCCTTCCTGGCGAAACTCTTAAACAGGGCAGTGAGGAGGAAGAAACCCCTCTTTTGCGTCTTGCCAAGGAGCAGCTTTTGGAGTATTTTCGGGGAGAAAGGAACGTATTTTCTCTTCCCCTTGCCCCTTCAGGCACGGAGTTTCAGCGAAAAGTCTGGAATGCCCTCCTTGAGATTCCCTGGGGACAAACCAGAAGCTACAAGTCTATTGCGGAAAGAGTAGGCTGCCCAAAGGGGGCCCGTGCTGTGGGCATGGCCAACAACCGGAATCCCATTGCGATCCTGATCCCCTGCCACCGGGTCATTGGCACCAAAGGGGATCTGGTAGGATATGGCGGCGGGCTGGAATGTAAGCAGAGACTTCTGGAGATAGAGTCCCGCATTCGTTGATTTTTGTAGCGATTTCAAGGTCTCCCTTTGTGGGTGAGCCAACTTTTGGTTGTAAAAAGCGCCAAACGGTGATAAAATATCTTGGTATTTGATTTTTCAAAACGCACGACGAGTGAAACGACTGAGGTTAGAAATATATGGAAATCGAAATGAAATACAGCATTCCCGATAAAGCCTGCGCAGATGCCCTGTGGGAAGATGCGGAGCTGAATGGAATGGCAGATGCCGAGTCCAGAGAAACGCTGTATATGAAATCCGCCTATTTTGACACAGAGGATCGGATTCTGTCGAAAAATGACATCGCCTTTCGTGTACGAATGGAAGGCAACCGTATTGTAGCAGCGCTTAAATGGAATGGCACGGTGGAAAAAGGACTTCACATAAGGGACGAAATCAATGTTCCGGTGGACGATCAGGCTTGTTTTATCCAGCCGTCCCCCGACATTTTCAAGGAAAGTGAGACCGGAAGGCAGGTCATGGCTCTTGTAGGTGAAAAGAAGCTTTGCAGCTTGCTGGAGATCAATTTTCTTCGAAAACGCCTTCGGGTGGATGATGGTCGCAGCATTTTGGAAGTGGCCGTTGACATTGGAGAGATCCTCACCGACTACGGCGAGACCCCGATTTGTGAGCTGGAGATTGAGCTGTTCTCAGGCGAGACGGAGGATGTCACCCAATTAGGATGTAAACTTGCGGAGAAGTATGGCTTGTCTCCCATGGACGAAAGCAAATATTCCCGAGGGCTCAAACTGATACAGGAAAAGACTGCAAGCCTTTAAAAATCAAGAATTTGCCTTTACTTTAGGAATATGAGGCAATATAATGTTATGCGCAATGAGGGAGCGAATCCCTCGCAAAATACAGGAGGATACAGTATATGAAATTTACTTTAATCGGCAGGGAGAAGAACGAAGTTACATTTAAAATGGGTGTTACGGCGGAGGACTTCGAGGCTGCACTGGCAAAAGGATATGCAATAGGCAAAGGAAGATATGTCGTAGATGGGTTCCGCAAGGGCAAAGCTCCCCGCAAGCTCATCGAAGCAAAATACGGAGACGATGTCTTCTACGAGGATGCCATCAACCAGTTGTTTTCGGACAATTACCCCAAAGCCATTGAAGAACTTAAGTTGGAACCGGTGGACAGACCTTCTATTGAGCTCACCGATGAAATCGGGGCAGGCAAGGACTTTGAACTTACGGTAAAAGTCACGGTGATGCCCGTTATTGAAGTAAAAGATTATAAGGGGATCAAGGTTTCCAAGGTAGAGATTGCCGTTACCGAGGAGGATGTGGAAAAAGACCTGGAGGCCCTCCAAAAAAGAAACTCCAGAATGATCCTGGTGGAACGTCCCGCCGAATCCGGCGATACTGTTCTCATCGACTATGCGGGATTTGTAGGCGACCATCAGTTTGATGGAGGCACTGCTGAAAGACAGCCTTTGGTATTGGGTTCCAACAGCTTTATTCCGGGATTTGAAGATCAGCTCATCGGCGCCGCTGTAGGCGAAGAAAGAGATGTCAAAGTGACGTTCCCCGAAGAGTATCACAGTGAAGATCTTGCCGGCAAAGAAGCTGTATTTAAGTGCAAGGTACACGAAATCAAGGCAACGGAACTTCCGGTTCTTGACGACGATTTTGCTAAGGATGTCAGTGTCTTCGACACTCTGGAAGAACTGAAAAAGGACACCAGAGAAAAGCTGGAAAAGGCGGCTGCTGAGAAGGCAGAGTACAATATCAAGAATTCCATTCTGGAAAAAGTCTATGAAGCTACAGAAGTGGATGTTCCGGATGTCATGGTGGATGAACAGATCGATGACATGATCAGAGAATTCGACCAGCAGCTTCGTTACCAGGGCATGGAAATGGAAAAATATTTCGAGTTTATCGGAAAAACTATTGAGGATTTCCGGTCGGAAGTACGTCCTGACGCTTTCAAAAAGGTAAAGACACGCCTGGTGGTAGAAGCCGTTGCAGATGCAGAGAAATTTACCGTGACTGAGGAGGACATGGACAAAGAAATGGAAGCCATGGCCAACCAGTACCAGATGGAACTGGAAAAACTCAGAGGCATGATGAGCTTGGAAGGGATCACCTACCTTGCAAAGGATATCAAAAACAAGAAAGCCATTGATTTCATGTTTGAAAATGCGGTTATTGAGTAATACAAGTAATGATGAGGGAGGACAGTCATGTCTTTGATTCCTATGGTCGTTGAACAGACGAATCGCGGTGAGCGTTCGTACGATATTTATTCCAGACTGCTCAAAGACAGGATCATTTTTCTCGGAGAAGAAGTAAATGAGCATACCGCCAGTCTGGTGGTTGCTCAGTTGCTCTTTCTGGAATCAGAGGATCCTGATAAAGATATCAATTTTTACATCAATAGTCCGGGGGGGTCTATTACTGCAGGGATGGCTATTTTTGACACCATGCAGTACATCCGTCCGGATGTATCCACAATCTGCATTGGTATGGCAGCCAGCATGGGGGCGTTTCTCCTGGCGGCCGGAACAAAAGGCAAACGCTATGCACTGCCCAACGCAGAAATCATGATCCATCAACCTCTGGGAGGTATGAGCGGACAGGCGGAGGATATGCGTATTCACGCCGAACGGATCGTGAAAACAAGAGATAAGCTCAATCGGATTTTGAGCGAAAACACGGGACAGCCCTTGGAGCGTGTTGCAAGAGACACGGATCGGGACTACTTTATGGATGCGGAAGAAGCGGTTACATACGGCATCATTGACAGAATCTTCCTCTCCAGAAAGGTAAAAGGTTGATCTCGCTTTTTACGGAAAGGGAGTATTATGGGAAAATACGATGAAACAAAGCAATTGAAGTGTTCGTTCTGCGGCAAGCCTCAGGATCAGGTCCGTCGGCTGGTTGCAGGGCCGAATGTTTACATTTGTGATGAATGCATCGAACTGTGTCAGGATATCATCAAGGAAGAGCTAGCCGGTATGGGACAGGAAGGCATTGGTCTCTTTGAGTCCATGCCCCTTCCAAAACCCAAGGAGATTGTCGAAGCTCTTTCTGACTATGTCATCGGGCAGGAAGATGCCAAAAAAGCTTTGGCTGTAGCTGTTTATAATCACTATAAAAGAGTCGGTGCCATGGGGAGCATTGAGGATGATGATGTGGAAGTGCAAAAAAGCAACATCGTCATGATCGGCCCCACCGGTTCCGGAAAGACTTTGCTGGCCCAGACGCTGGCCCGGATCCTTAATGTGCCATTTGCCATTGCGGATGCTACGGCCCTTACGGAAGCAGGCTATGTGGGAGAAGATGTGGAAAATATTCTCCTCAAGCTGATCCAGGCGGCAGATTATGATCTGGAAAAAGCCCAGAAGGGCATCATCTATGTGGATGAAATCGACAAGATCGCCCGGAAGTCTGAAAATCCCTCCATCACCAGGGATGTCAGCGGTGAAGGTGTACAGCAGGCGCTTCTCAAGATTTTAGAGGGAACCGTCGCCAGCGTACCGCCCCAGGGAGGAAGAAAGCATCCTCACCAGGATTTTCTTCAGTTTGATACCACGGATGTTCTCTTTATCTGCGGCGGGGCTTTTGATGGCCTGGATAAGATCATACAGCGCCGTATCGGGGAGAAGACCATCGGTTTCAATTCCGACATTAAGACCAATAAGATAGAAGGATCTGAGCTTCTCAAACAAGTGCAGGCTGAGGATCTTCTGAAATACGGTTTGATCCCCGAATTCATCGGGAGATTGCCTGTTATGGTGACCTTGGATGAACTTTCCAAAGAAGCCCTTGTTCGTATCATAAAAGAACCGAAAAATGCGATCCTTAAGCAATATCGTAAGCTGTTCCAGCTTGACGGTGTTGAACTGGAGATCGAAGAGGATGCCATTGCCAGAGTGGCGGAGAAGGCCATTGAGCGTAAAACCGGGGCCAGAGGACTTCGGAGCATCCTGGAGCACATCATGACGGACATCATGTATGAAATTCCTTCAAGAAGCGATATCAGAAAATGTATCATCACAAAAGGCACCATTGATCATAATACAGGGCCGGCTCTTGTCCTGACGGATGCGAAACAGATCGACAAAACGGAAAAGGAAGAGACTGCATCGTAGAAGCTGAGCAGACGGCCGCAAGGCCGCCTGTTTTTGACTAAGGAGGGTGGAGAAATGTCAGAAGAAAACAATAGAGACGAGGAACGGATCGAATTGACGGAAAACGCCGATGAAATCATGCCTATGATACCATTGCGCGGGCTTTCCATTTTTCCTTCGATGGTACTTCACTTCGACATCGGAAGGGAAAAGTCCATCAGTGCGCTGGAAAAAGCCATGATGATGAACCAAAAGGTCTTCTTGTCGACCCAGATGAACCCCGATATGGATCTCCCCACCCGGGATGATTTTTATCAGGTAGGGACCATTGCCAAAATCAAGCAGATGCTCCGCTTGCCGGGGGATACCATTCGTGTCCTTGTGGAAGGCGTCAGCAGAGGCAAGATCGTAGATTATATCTTTGAAGTGCCCTATTTCAAATGCAGGGTGACCCCCATCGAGGAGCCGGAATTTGAGAGCCTTCCTCCGAGGATCGTGGCGCTGATGCGGACGGTACTGGCATCCTTTGAAGAATATTTGAATGTCAATCCAAAGATCTCTCAGGAAATCTTTGCTTCGGTAGCTTCGGTAGAACAGCCGGGGCGGCTCGCAGACGTGATCACATCTCATCTGGAGATCAAAATCGAAGAAAAGCAGGAGGTTCTGGAGGCTTTTGATGTGGAACAGCGTCTGGAGATCCTTTCTTCTATCCTGAATAAAGAAATCGAGATCCTGAATATAGAACATGCCATCACCAGCAAGGTGCGGTCCCAGATCAATAAGAACCAGAGGGATTATTACCTCAAGGAACAACTTCGTGTCATCCAGGAAGAATTGGGTGAGGACGGAGATATCGATGATGAGATCGAACAGTGGATGAAGCAGCTGAAAAAGCTGAAACTTCCCGCTGCCACATCGAAAAAAGTGGAAAAGGAGATCAACCGCCTGTCCAAGATCCAGTCTTCTTCGGCAGAGGGTGGTGTGATCCGTACTTATATTGAGTGGATCCTGGCTTTGCCCTGGAACAAGCTTTCCAAGGAAAGTGCAGACATCAAGCTGGCTGAAAAGATTTTGAATGAGGATCACTACGGATTGGAAAAAGTCAAAGAAAGAATTTTGGAATACCTTGCAGTGATGCAGCTTTCCAAGGGCCTTGCCGGTCCCATTCTTTGCCTTGTAGGGCCTCCGGGCACAGGAAAAACTTCCATTGCCAAGTCCATTGCCAGATCCACAAGTCGTGAATTCGTAAGAATGTCTCTGGGCGGCGTACGAGATGAAGCGGAGATCAGAGGCCACAGAAGGACATACATCGGGGCCATTCCCGGGCGGATCATTTCTGCCATCAAGGATGGGGGCACCCGCAATCCAGTATTCCTGTTTGATGAAGTGGACAAGATCGGCGCCGATTTCCGCGGCGACCCTGCATCGGCTTTGCTGGAAGTCCTGGATCCGGAACAGAATAAAGAGTTTACCGATCATTATCTGGAGATTCCTTTTGATCTTTCCAAAGTGATGTTCATTACCACTGCCAACACCACAGATACCATCCCAAGACCGCTTCTGGACAGAATGGAAGTGATACAGGTCACCGGATATACCGAAGAAGAAAAGGTGAACATTGCCGAAAAATACCTGATCCCCAAAAAACGCAAAGAGCACGGGCTTGTGGAGGAAAACCTCAATATTTCCGAGGCGGCGGTGAGGATGATCATCAACAACTATACCAGAGAGTCCGGCGTTCGTAATCTGGAAAGGGAGATCGCCAACGTGTGCCGGAAGGCGGCTCGTCAGGTGGTGGAGGAGAAAAAGGAACAAATCCTCATTACCGCAGGCAATCTGGAAAAATATCTTGGCAAAAAACGTTTCCGCTACGATACCATCGAAGGAGAGAACGAAGTCGGTGTGGCAACAGGTCTTGCCTGGACCATTGTGGGCGGTGATACGTTGTATATCGAAACCAGCGTGGTACCGGGAACCGGAAGCCTGTCTCTGACGGGTCAGCTGGGAGAGGTCATGCAGGAATCAGCCAAGGCGGCGGTGAGTTACATTCGCTCCAGAGCAAAGGAATTGGACATTTCCGAGACTTTTCACAAGGAATGCGATATTCACATCCACGTTCCGGAAGGGGCTACCCCTAAAGATGGACCTTCTGCCGGTGTTACCATGTGTACTTCTGTCGTGTCGGCTCTCACCGGGTTCCCTGTGAGGAAGGACATTGCCATGACAGGGGAGATCACTCTTCGGGGCAAAGTATTGCCCGTGGGGGGGATTCGTGAAAAGGTGCTGGCAGCTCACAGAGCAGGCATCAAAAAAGTCCTTTTACCCAAAGAAAATGAAGTGGACATCGATGAGATCCCTCAGATCGTCCGAAAAAAAATGCAATTTGTCCTGGTCGACCATGTGGATCAGGTATTAGAGGAAGCGCTGGTGAAACAATGATCGTCAGATCGGCAGAACTTGCGGCAGTAGCGGCAAAGAGGGCACAATATCCCGATGAAGGACTGAAAGAACTGGCTTTTGCAGGCCGATCCAATGTGGGGAAATCCTCTCTGATCAATTTGTTGCTCAACCGCAAGATTGCCCGGACCAGCGGGAGCCCCGGAAAAACAAGAACCATCAACTTTTATGAGATCAACGGTGCTTTTCGTATCGTTGATCTTCCCGGTTATGGATATGCAAAAGTTTCCAAGTCTATCAGCGCAGGTTGGGGGCAGATGATCGAAGAATACCTGCAAAACAGACCAAATCTGGTAAAGGTGGTTCAGCTCGTGGATGTTCGTCATGCTCCTACAGAGCAGGATAAAACCATGTATGCGTGGTCCCGCCATTATGGATTTGACGGCGTTGTAGTTGCCACAAAGGCAGATAAGCTGTCCAAAAATGAGCTGAGAAAAAATTTGGCAATGATTCGGAAAGAATTGTCTTTGGGCGAAGAGGACCTGCTGTTTCCTGTCTCCGCCCTGAAAAGAACGGGAACAGAGGATTTGGAAGCGGAGCTTTTGCGTTTGCTGGAGGGCTGACATGCAATTTCTGTTCATTCGGGTGCTTTTACGAAGGATACGAGCCATCCCGTCTTTTTTAAAAGACAAAGGGGTTCCTTTGCGCAAAAAGCTTCTGATCGTGCTGGGAACGGCCTATCTCCTTTCTCCCGTTGACCTGGTACCGGAGCCGGTGCTTCTTTTTGGGATCATCGATGACGTGGTGCTTTGGAGCTTTATTTTGTTCTATTTGCGGGATGAATTGGACCGCTATTGGCTGGGAGAAAAAGAAGTCAGTCCCGAAAAAAGATTTCGTGGAAAAAAGATCATAGATGATGTAAACTTTGAAGTGAAAGAAAAAGAAAAAGAGAAAGAGGAATAGCCGGAGCGATGAAAAAATATCAGTTTGGAGAAGTAATGATCGGCAAGGAACAGCTGGAGCGAAGAGTTGCCGAGCTGGGAGCCGAGATTTCCAGGGATTACAAAGGGGAGACCCTTTTGGCGATTTGCGTCCTGAAAGGAGCGGTCCTCTTTATGAGCGATCTGATCCGCGAATTCAATGTGGATACAAAAATCGACTTCATGGCGGTATCCAGCTACGGAGCGTCTACTTCCAGTACCGGCGTGGTTCGTATTTTGAAAGACCTGGATTCCAATATTGAAGGGGAGAATGTCCTCATTGTGGAAGATATCATCGATTCCGGCCTGACCCTAAAATATCTCAAAGATTACCTTCTTGCCAGAAACCCGAAGAGCCTCAAAATCTGCACCCTCCTGGACAAACCGGAACGACGTGCGGCGGATGTGACGGCAGACTACATCGGATTTGAGATTGGCAACAAATTTATTGTTGGTTATGGGCTCGATTACAATCAGATGTATCGGAACCTGCCCTATATCAGCTACCTCGAAGAGGTGGCAAAAGAATAATATAAACTGCGTGCATTGGAGGAATGAATTATGTCTTATCAAGTGGAAGTTGGATTATCGAACAAACATCTGCATCTTTCCGCAGCAGACTTGGAAGTTCTTTTCGGAAAAGGCCATGCCCTGACACCGACCAAGGATCTCAAGCAGCCCGGACAGTATGCCAGTGAAGAGAAAGTGGATATCGTAGGCCCCAAGGGCACCTTGAAAGGTGTTCGCGTTCTTGGTCCCGTTCGCCCTGAAACCCAGGTAGAACTGGCCATGACAGATGCCAGAGCCATTGGCGTAGCAGCTCCGGTGAGAGAATCCGGCAAACTTGACGGAACCCCCGGTGTCAAACTGGTAGGTCCTGCCGGTGAAGTTGAAATTGCAAAGGGCGCTATCGTTGCCCTCCGCCACGTGCACCTTTCTCCCGCTCAGGCAAAAGAAGCCGGCGTTGCGGACAAGCAGATGGTAAGCATCCGCTTTGGCGGCGAAAGAGGTTTGGTATTCGATAACGTTCTGGTTCGTTCCGGCGAAGGCCACGAACGTGAAATTCACCTGGATACGGATGAAGGAAATGCTGCTGGCCTTTCCAACAACGATCTGGGCGAGATCATCATCTAGTAATAAAAAAGGGGCGGGTCACCGCTCCTTTTGTTTTTAATTTAACGAGTACGGTAACATTGAGGGGGAAAAACATGAGACAGATGAACCAATACATCGATCACACCCAGTTGAAGGCGGAAGCTACAGAGGCAGACATCCGTAAGCTTTGCGCCGAAGCAAAGGAATATAGTTTTTTTGGAGTTTGCGTGAATTCCTGCTATGTTGCACTGGCTAAGAAGGAACTGGCAGGAAGCGAAGTAAAGGTGGTTGCTGTCGTGGGATTTCCCCTGGGAGCGGCTCATACCGCTGCCAAGGTGGCTGAGGCAAGAATTGCCGTTGCCGAAGGAGCAGAAGAAATCGACATGGTGATTTCCATCGGGGCTTTGAAAGAAGGTCGCTTGGATTATGTTCTTTCTGACATAAGGGAAGTGGTAGACGTGGCAAGAGAAGGCGGGGCAACGGTAAAGGTTATTCTGGAGACTTGTCTTCTCACAGATGATGAGATCCGCACCGCCTGTCGCCTGGCTCAGGAAGCAGGGGCTGCTTTCGTCAAGACCTCCACCGGGTTTTCCACTGCCGGTGCCAGCATCCGCCACGTCATCCTCATGCGGGACACTGTGGGCGACAATATGCAGGTGAAGGCCTCCGGAGGCATTCGGGATATCGCCAAGGCCATCGAGATGATCGATGCCGGGGCAGATCGTCTGGGGACCTCCGCTTCGGTGGATATTTGCAGGAAATAAGGATCACAGAACAAAAAGGACCAGAAGTAAAAAAACCGCCCGGGATTTCGTTCCGTGCGGTTTTCTTGGCTTTTCAACTTGTGACTGC
>Ga0302242_1000735_pt1 | contig 29387 bp, 57 predicted proteins | sample AAG_UR_Lys_MG_FD_193510 | JGI IMG/M metagenome (GOLD analysis project Ga0302242, IMG submission 193510) | Enriched activated sludge microbial communities from anaerobic digester in WTTP, New Holstein, Wisconsin, United States - AAG_UR_Lys | ecosystem: Engineered > Bioreactor > Anaerobic >...
CTCATGAAAGGCTTTCTCAGAACCTATGAAACCAATCACAGGAAACATATTCTTTTTAACAAGATTATCATAAACACCTGCACCAACACCAATGGCGTCAATGATTGCACAAAAATCTTTTCCTAGATACCTAGACTGATAAATACTTATAACCTTGTCCACAACCATGTTTGTATCGTTTGTTTTAAAGTATTCCCATAGAACAATAGAGTTTCCGATACGATGGCAAAAGATAGTTTGGTCTTCACCTCCTCGAGAAACATCAACAGCAAGAATACAACGACCAGTCATGACTTCTCTGTTATTTCTTGTAACCTCATCATAAAGCTCAGCAGTTACAACAACAGAATCATCACCTCCAATGGGCAGGCCAAGAACTTTGGCTTTGTACATTGGAGAATCCTTGCCGTAACGATTGATGATTCTTTCCTCGAAAGAGGGATCAACAAGAGGGCTTCGCCTAGAATCGAAAAAGACTACTTTAAAGTTCTTACCTTTTCCTTCAGGATCGGAAATAGTATCATAGTAATAACCGCCGCTAGAAACAGGGTTTGAAATTAGAAGGATCATAGCGTTGGCTTTCGTCATTGCGCCATCAAGAGCTGTAAACACAGGATCAGGCACACCAGAAGCTTCATCAACAATGATTAGAAGATGAGGAGCATGAAAACCCGCTAAGGTATCATTAAGCTGTCTACCATCCCTAGGAACAGTCCTTGCGGTAGCATACCATTCTTTAAATCCTTTAACGTAAAGGTATTCAGATTGAAGATCAAAAATAGGCTTTAATTTGCAACGATTAAGCCAAGTATGAATTTCACTCCAAAGAACATCTTTTAACTGCTTACCGGACGGGGCAGTAGTTGGAACTTTAGCATGTGGATGTGTTGAAAGGAACCATAAAGTAAGAAGGGCGGCACAAGCTGATTTGCCTGTACCACCACCTGAGGATACACAGAAGTTTTTATGTTCTACAAGGCCATATCCTATCTCTTTCTGCTGGTCAGTAAGTCCTTGATGACTAAGCCCTGTAAAGTCAATAAAGTCCTCGACCCAACCAGCAAAGTCGTTTCCGTACTTTTCATGTAGGGCTGTACATATTTTAAGTATTTTGTCTTGTTCACGACTTAGTTCCATCCTTTGATTTTACAAGGGAGTTCAAGAAACCGTCAAGGCCATCATTGTCATCACCGCCACCACGTTTAGATGTGGACACTGATATCAAAGCTCTACATGCAGCAATAATGTCTTTATTATCCTCTGCTGTCTCGACTATGGTCGTCAACTTAGATATCGAAATAGAAAGGCCCTGCTTTTTAACTAGAGACTCTTGTCGGTTACTTTCAGCCTCTACAAAAGTTTCAAACTCTTCCTCAAATTCAGGGTTTAAAGCAAAGAGAAGATCGAAAGTATTCTGAGCAAGGTTTAGTTCATAGGCTATTGTTGAAAAAGGAAGACCAACTAAGAAGCGTTTTGCTATATATCTCTTTAACCTGCTGTCATTTTGATAAGCAGTCTGAAAATCTTCAAAACTGTCATATTTAAACATCTTCTTCCTCCATGTTGTAGTTAAGAAGAACATTTAGAACACGTTCAGCGACAACAAATTTATTACGACCTAGTTCACGCCACTTTTCTTTCTCATACTGCATACGTTCACAAAGGGTTCCTGCAAGGTCAGGAATATAACAGAAAACGCTACAGTCCCTCATCAGGTCCAAAAAGATATTATCAATCCACCATTTTATATCTTTTGGTAGTCTAGGATCTTTTAAAAAATCCACATAGAAGAGGGTAGGGCAGATTGGTATCATCTTTGCCACTATAACACGGCGACATATGAGTTCAAGATCAGTCCTATGCTTTGTAACAACAGCATGATTTCTTGACTCATATGGTCCCGTGACATATACTTTTTTCATCTTCATATAGTAAACTCAGCCGCTATCTCCGAATCAAGTTTTTCTATGATGCTTGCTATAACTTTAACTTTGCCAAGTATCCTTGCCTCAGAGATTATCAAGTCTTTGTTATCTCTAGAGAATTTTATTTTAACATTCTCCGTGGAGGGGATAATGTAGATTTTTATGTTCTTTGACCACTTTGAAATGATGGAAAAGAACTCTTCCGCTGTTTCTGAGGTTCCCATCGCGTAACGAAGCTGATCATTATTGATACCAAAGAGATTCCAAGCATAAACCTTCCAGTTTGAGAAATCATCAGTTGTATCAAGATTGTTCCTTATGAGATCCCTTATTAGTTCGCTTCTTCCCACACCTTTTCGCTTTGCTACTTCATCAAGTTTCTTTACCATGGACTCGCTGGCTTTAAATCCAATAAAAGGCATATCATCCTCCATTATGCTTTATTTTTTTCAATATCTTTCGTTTCTTTTCTCCTATCTCTAATTTCGCATACTCCATGTCAACCAAGGTTTGTATTATTTGTCTAAATTCATTTTCATCTATATCGACATAAAACATATGTAAAAGGTCTTTTACCAATATCCCATTTTCATTTGAATCAAGTATGGTTTGAACACGAAATATGTATTGTGATAGCTTATTGCCACCAGCAATGAGAAATGCCATACGCATCATCTTTTCAGTACGTTCAAACAATTTCATTGCACGTTCAAAATCTTTTATGGTAACAGAATATCGAAGGTCGCCAAGAGCCATTAACGAAGCGACTTTCAATAAATGTACCTTTGTTTTTCTTTCTAAATAACTAGCTATACGATAATCTTCAGTAGGTAATATATATTGTTCTTTATACCACGCGTTGAAAAAATTTCGTGCGTCTTCTTCAACCTTCATCGGTCCATATAACTCAGACAAGGACATAAGGATTTCAAGGCATTCTTGCCTTGCATTTATCTGTTCTTTGGTTAAAATAGGCTCAGGAAAACAACCTCGCTTACGGTCTAAGTAAACGAGAATACATCGTGCTAGAAAGCCTGTAGCTCCCATATCAGTGGCTAATCCAGGACCGAACCACTGAGGAACGGCGGCGGAAATGAGATTGAAGTAAGGGTTAGTTATTTCATATTCTCCTGAGTTTTTTGTTTTGTAAACATAGGCTTCATCCTTACTGTATATATCCACAAGAAACTTTACCATATCAAGGCCGGATGAAAGAAGAACATTAAGCTCATCACTAGAATAGGTTACACTTGAGTGAGGAAACGTGGAAGAATCATCAATTTTATATTCTTTCATAGAAGAACTCATCTCGACTATTATCTTTTCTTTTAAAACTGATCCCTCAAGAACGGTATAACCAGCATCACGAAGCATTTTTGCTCCTAGATCTAAAGATGAACTTTTTGAACACGTTCCAGCAGGACTTATAAGAATAATATAAAGGTTAAGAAAGAGTTTAAAATACCCTCTATCTAGCCATATTCGTTTTTCTGCCGCTCCTGCTAAAACAGATAAACCAGTCCAAACATGAAAAAGCTCGGGTGTTTCATTCCCTTGTGTGTAGTAAACGTAGCGATCAAGAAATTTGCAGTAGGTCATTAGTTTATCCATTTAGAAATGTATCTTTGTTCTTCTCTCTTTGATCTCCTCTCTTCAATAAGAGCTTTTTGTTCTTGAACGCTATCATAAATACGTTCTACATCATCTAAGGTTTTAACCTCCTGAAGTTTTCCCCAACAATAACCAATTTTAAAATCACAAGGAATAACTAATTTGATCCCAAAAACATCTATTTCTTGTTCAGTTATTTCCTTCATTCGTTTCATTACTTTATAAATCGTGTTCAAATCATCATCGACAGAATCTAGGGAAGAGTCATGAACTTGAAGAAGAAAATCTGCTTCTGGAACCTCATCATGACAACGAATAATAGATTGGTTCATGTACGAAACTGAGGTTGATTGAGGAACAGCAGCAGTTGCTTTACGAATAGTATCTTCAGAGATTGGACCAAAAAACTGAATCTTTCTTCCGAAAGGAGTTTCAAAAAGTTTTGTCTTTTCTAATTGCTTACGAACAGCCTTATGCCATTCTTCAAGAGAAGGATGGAGTTTATGGTATCCAGACATAAGACGTGACGCTTCACTTTTTGAAGTCTTTAAAAGAGTGCTCATAAGCTTGACTCCAAGTAAGTAATGCGTACCATGAGCAATCTTCTTTGCTGTCTGACGATGTGTTTTGCGATTTACTTTTTCTATGGGAATGTCAAAGAGAAACGCCGCTGTTTCTGAGTGGAGATCCCTTTCATCGAAAGCACGAAGCCATTCAGAATCCTTACAAAGAGCGGCAACAACTCTAGCTTCGGCTTGGCTTAGGTCCCTTTCAATAAAGATCTTCCCTGGGTCTGATATATAGAAGATTCTGACCTCAGATGGCTGGTTTTGGTAGTTATCTCCAGTCCCGAAAATACTCGCTGAGGAGGAGAGACGCCCTGTATAGGTGCCATGGATTTTTAAGGCGTATCGAACTCGTCCGTCTTCATTTACCTTCAACTTGTAAAACTTACTCATTGTCTTGTATTCTTTTAGCTTTGAGATAAGTTGAAGCCTTTGTGAGTACGGAGTAGGAAAAGTAGATAAGTAATCAATAGCATCACCATCACTGGTAGGCTTTCCATTCTTTTTTTGAAGGGGCATCTTCCAGTCATCATATATTAGTTTTTTAAGCTGAACATGAGAATTTACATTTACAGGACCTATCGTTTCCTCTTTGATCCTCTCAAGAATATCTATAGCTCTCTCGTTTTTATCAGCAAACTCCTCGACTGCATAAGGGTCAACATCCATGCCACGAAGCATAGCAGAAAGGCAAGGACGGATAAGTTTCATATCAAAATCATAAACTTTTTCTGTTCCCCAGGACTTAAGCTCCTCACCTATTTTGGGATCAATTTCTTTTGTTAAGCAACAATCCTTACCACAATAGATGTAAAACTTTTCCCAGTCAATGTTACCATAAACTTTCTTTATTTCTTTATCTGCATTAAGGGCTTTTCCCTCTCGACCTTCATCTTTCCAATATGGCTCAAAGGTATAAACTGATGAGCAAAAAGCGAGAGATTTAGGAAGGGTTGGATAAGCCGCATGCTGCTTAAGCATGGTATCACAGACAATGTTTTTATAAAGAATGCGATAATAATACGCTCCATGCAGGCAATCGAAAAGGGCATTATGAAATCCTTTAGGGGTTGATGACTTTGCCATTTTTCCTATCGCCCTTAAGACAGAGGGCAGTTTTAGAATTTCTTTTGTAAGAACAAAGGCATGGTCTTCCTCGAAAGCCATACCGTAAGCAGTCATTATCTTTCCTGCGGTTTCAATGTCAATAATAAGAAGGTCGTTGAAGTCGGTAAATTTCTCAAGAAGTGCTATAGCCTCAAAAGGAGATTTTATGATTTCAACATCCCTTCTTGGGTAGAATATTTTACTTGTTTCACAATCACTGATAGCTTTTGCTAAATCGTTTACAACTACTGGTTCATATTTTCCGTTACCCCGGATTAGGTATCCAGCATGAAATGTTGAATAAACCTTTAAGTCCTCAACAAGTGAGCAAGGAACCGCTGTTCCACGATACTTTGTTATGCCCGAAAGACCAGTCAGCATTTCAAAGGCTTTTGCTCCCAAGGCTATAACTGTAGTTAATCCTTGCTTCTTCCAGGCTATTAAATCTTTACGAAGCTGCTCACGACCAAACTCAATTTCCTCTTTTGGTAATGTATCATAGACATTTTTAAAAGGTTGGACATGAACAGTATTTGTTATAGGAACAGCATAACGGTCAACTCCAGCTGCTTTAAAAAGCTTGTTCATGTAATACCCTTCAGGCCCTGTAAAGGGTATTCCAGTTTGCATCTCTACTGCTCCTGGAGCCTCAGCAACAATAGCATATTTAAATCTGTTTGAGGTACATTTGAAATCAGGTATATATTGGATTAATTTTTTCATGTTTTTCCTCATAAAATGGCCATAGAACCAATGAAAAACCGGGTTAATATAAAACCATTGGTGAAAAGGTTCTATGTCATGTCGGTATATATAAAGCCCAGCAAAGGGCATGTTTTAACCCATTATATAATGGATTATTATGCGTTGTCCATTTATACCTTTTTAACACCCTAGTTAATTGTCATTTGCAATTTGCTCGTCTTCTAACGTTTTAAGCCAATCACGACAATAAGTAACTGCCCTATCATAATTTGCTTTGCTTTTCTCACATCCTATGAAAGCACGTTTTGTAAGGTAACAGGCTCTAAGAGCATATGCACTGCCGGCGAAGGTATCACAGACAACATCTCCTGGAAGGGAGAACATTTCCAAAAAGCGGACTCCCAAGCTGTCAGGTTTTTGAGCAATATGGATTCTATCTTTTCCTTTAACTGTGGGATAAGGGAATACATTTGCTTGCCCTTTGATGGAAAGTTCAGCTCCTGATCCTTTCCATCCAAATACTGCTTGTTCAACTATACTTCCTGGCTTATGGTCTGGATCATTGGAGCGTCCTGAACTGTTAGTTTTGACCCAGAAGAGCGGAGTGTTGGAAATGAAAAATCCTGCCTTTGACATGAGGTCTTTGATAGGCTTTGCAAAATCGAATGAGGTCCATATAATACAGAACTTATTGGGTTTAAGGATTCTGTAATAATGCGGAATGCATTCGGCGATAAGAGACATAATTTCTTTAGGATCGTCCTCGTAGGTATCATAATTTTCTCCTCCTCCAATATCATCATATTCCATGCCAAAGGGAGGATCAGTAAAAACAAGACTACAGCACTCATCATCAAGACTTTCTAAGAAAGGAACAGCTTCCATAAGCTTAAACCCTTTCAAAAGATCGTCCATTCTTAGGCTCATAGATGAAATAACCTTTTTTACCCTTTCACTACGAACAGTTTCAAGAAGCTTTTTTCTTTTTATAGACTCAATAGTATGCATTGCCTCAAAAACAGTTTTGCATTCTTTAACTTCCTCTGGAAACTCCAAGAAAGAAAGCATTCTACTGACATAAGCCTTATCTTTTCCAATGATACGACCAGTATCTTCTAATCTCCAACCCTTCTTTTTGCTTTTTCCTCCAGGAACTGCTACACCATAAACAGAAACGTAACTTGCATGTATATCTCTGACCAGTGAAGCTGCCTCAAGAGGTTTAAAATCTTCCCTCTCGTTGTTTCCTATGAACTGGATTACAAGATCATTGGCAACTTTAAGGTTTTTTCTCTCCATAAAGTGTTCATATTCTTCAAGTTCTGTATAACCTAAAACCTCGGTTAAGGCACGAAAACGTCTACGCCCTTCGGTAATAACAAATTTATCATCCTGTTGCTCGACAAGGATAGGATAAAGCAATCCGACTTCTTGGATAGAGAGAGCAAGGCTTCCTACATCAGTTGTTTCTTTACGATAATCAGAGGGTATACAAAAATTTTCAATGGGTATTTTTCTCATTGCTGCCTCCAAGAAAAAGGGGGCTCCGAAGAACCCCCTTCAAGATAAATCTACTAGCCGTTGAAGGCTTCCATTGATTTAACCTGGTTGGTCTGGCCGTTACCATCCGTGCGGTCCTTAACCTCCAGGGTAACGGTGGCTTCAGCGCCTTTCAGGTCTTCAGTATCAAGCTCGTTACCAGACTCGACGCCGATAAGCTCAGCATACTGCTTGACCTTCCACTCAATCGACAGAACCACGTTGTCGAAGAAGTTCTTGCCTTCCATCGGGCCATCAATAACTGTCCACTTAATAGACAGCATATCATTGCCCTTTGAAGACTTCTTAAGCTCGACATCCACTATTCGAGCAATGTACGTACCAGCGGGGATCGGCTCAAAGGTTGAACTAACATCTTCCAGATTAAAACCCAAACTAAGTCTTGCCATTGTGTTTCCTCCTAAATGTTTTTTATTTTTGCTACTATCCTTACCTACCTATTCATCTGTGGGGGGTGTCCAGGTAGGTTCAGGAAACTTCCTGCCATAGGCGGTTTCAAAGAACGGACGAAGCTTTGCATACGTGGGATACTGAATGTCAGGAATAAGAGCATAAGATCCAGTATTTGTAACGGGGTCTGGAACGCTTTGCAATGTTCTGATAGCCTTACGATTGTTCCCGCCTCCGCGAAACTCTGTCTTCATATAAAGGTAGTCAGTAACAATTGCAGGAACAGCATAACGCATCTTAGTTGGGATAAGAATAAGCCGCTGTAACGCTCCAGTAGCTTCATCTTTCATATACTCTTCATGGCCTAAGAGAATGACCGTGCATTTGCATGAAGCGGCCTTCAAGAACTCGAAAAGCTCTTTCATCTCCATAACGAAAGTGTTCCAGTCTTGAAGCTGTAAAGGTCTATGACCTGAAGACTTCTCAATTTTTTTCTGTAGAAAGTCAGCAATTCTTGTTAAGTGGTCAAGAACAAGAGTATCGTTTTCAGTGAGTTTGTAAGAAAGGACCTCAGTCATTTTCTTTACTTTCTCCCATCCCGAAAGGTTCCCAAAAGCTTTTCCACAAAGTTCTGCAAATTCAGGATCGGTAGTTTTTGACTCATCAATACGATACTGCTTAAGGTCGAAATCAAGTTTATACTTTTGTCTTAAGCTTTTAACACTTGCAAGACCATCCTCAGTGCTGATAAAATGACAGTTTCCAAATTGTGACGCAAGCACTGTCTTGCCAACCTTACCAGGACCCCATAAAAGAATTATAGGTTTTCCTGTTGAAACATCATTAAGGCTTCCCATCTTTTTCTCCCTTCACTTTATAAAAGTTAGTTGGAGCTTGTCAGCGTTTCCAGAGAAAGAAACTATTGTCCTCATGAACGAACAGCTTTTGCATGTATGTACAGGAACATCGTTTAAAATTATAGACTTCTTTCCCACGATGATAAGTTCCATCTTGTCTGCAATGGCTGAAATCATCTGTCCTCCACAGAGAGGACATTTTTTATCGTTCGCTGTTACCATGCTAAATCCTTTGCTTCTTGGTTTATCTCATACTTTATTTTGATGAGTGTTTGAGCGGTTAAAGCATCAGCTTGACAGATTGGTTTATACGGACAAACATGAAAACGTCCGAAAGCATAGCAAGCTGTGGGGTTCTGAGGCCAAATATTATTTTTTGCACAAAGTTCACAGTAATCAAGCTCTTGCTCTGTTTCTTTCAGCCATAATTCACACTTATCCTTATCAGGCTGATAATAAATTCTTTCAACACTAGTTTTTACAGGATCAAAGAGGTTTATCATGATTCCTTTTGCTTCTGGATAACTTTGCTTTCCTCCTATGTAGTAGGAGATAAATTGATCGTTAGGATCAACTTCAATGAAAAAGCGATTTGTTGTTTTGTTCTCTCCAAACCATAAGACCGAGTCCTTGATGCATCGACTATCTACAACACCTTTCCATACATGTTTTCCAATAGGAAAGGTAAAAGATTCCTCTGAATCTCTGACAATGATCATACCTTTAGTTTTCTTCACATAATCTTTTAGCAAAGCTAGAGCAACAAACTTAGTCTTTTTCCTATCCAAAGGCCATGTTAAACCTTCCAGATAAGCAATGGCAAGGTCTAAGTTGTCAGTTTTATGCCAAATATCAATAGCCTCATGTAAAACTTTCCCGAAGAAAAGGTCTATGCTTTCTCCTCCCTTTAGCACAAGTCCAAGAACGTACTGGTAATAAAACCTACGCTTGCATAATTTGAAAGTGAAGAAGGAGGAGGAACGAACTAGCATCCTAAGCTCCTTTCTTTAGTCCTTTTGCAATTAAAGCATCGAAAGCTTCCATAGAAGCTTTTTCCTTTTTTGACTGTGTTTTACGAGAAGGAGTCTTTGCCTTGATTTCTTGCTCAAACCTTTCAAGCTCCACAGAATTAAGCTTAGTTACAATGGCTTGAATTTCCTCGTCATCAAGTTCAGATATATCTTTTCCTTCTAAAAGTTCTTCAAAAGTAGCCATTTAAAAACTCCTTAAAATGCGGGGGATAAGGCCGTTAGACCCTATCCCCCAAGTGAAAGGGGAAAACTATTCGTCGTCTACGTCAAGAGCCTCAAGCTTATCAATAATAGCCTGGAAGTCATTCTTCTTGAAGAGGCCCTGAACTTCCCTCTTAAGCTCAGGATTAAGCGAAAGATCATTAGCCTTATCCATGATAAGATCAAGTGCACGGTCCTTCTTACTTCTGGAAGAACCTCCACCAGGACGATAATCCTCAACCAGCTGTTCAACCTCTTCCCTGGACTTGCCCTGCCGGAAACCATCCCTGGCTATTCCCTGCTTCTTTACCTTAAGGCCGCTATTAAGCAGGAACAAAGCGCCTTCCTTGGTGTAAAGCTCAATAGCCTCCTCCAGTGTCGTCGGCAAAGACATAGAAAATTCCCACTGATCACCCTTACTGCTCTTAACAACCTCATTTGATTCACGCATTTTTAACTCCTTTCAAAGATTTTTTGGTTGTTTTGCTTAACCATGTGATTATGTATACGCCATGTCATCGTTTCTTTTGTTCCGTTACCCTTTTCGGTTTGCTAGATGCAAAAGGCACAATGATTGCGTTAGGGTTTCGTATTTTAGCGATTATGGTTTGCGCCAGGTTTCTTCCAAGGGCATTAGAAACTACATCCTCACGCTCAAGCATCTGCTTTTTTGTGGTTATACCAAGGCTTTTTAATACCTGTGCACGCTTTCTGCCTATACCCGGAAGAGAAACTATTTCAAGCATTGTCTCATCACATCCATTTGTTATCATGAGTTGTACATCGTTGAGATAGTTCTTGTTTACGCCAGCTATTGCTAAGGCGGCGATCCATCTTTCAGAATCCATAACAAAAGGAGGAACAATAACTGTAGCTGTTCCATGCAATGTTTTGCCTTTTAGCCAGGAATATAAGCAAGAAGCTAATACTGTTTGCTGCCCATAGTTCATATCAATAACATCATCAAGGTCTTTAGGAACAAAGGAAGGAACAGCAAGTGATGGAATATCAGCAAAGGCTTTTGCTATAAGGAGTGGAGAGTATGGTTGATCAACAAGACTTCGACGCATATAAAAAAGATCTATAGGATCAACATACATTAAGGCAGCCGCTCGACCAAGATTAGTTGCAAACAGGTTTCCATCAGCTCCCTTTCGGATAGCATCGTACTGAAGGAGAAAATCTATAGCTTCACTTATGTAAATTTTGTGCTGGCGTCCTCCGAGAGTTTTAGAGATAAAATGCTCAATCTCAGGTTTCTGCATGGCTTCTCTAGCTATGAAGGAACAAATATGAAAGTAAAGGCGCCCAGGAAGTTGAGAGGTTATAGGAGGCATTTTCTTAATTCCTTCCTTTACCCTCTCTGTATCATTTGGCCTAGTTATAATATAAACCCTTCCCACGCTGCTAAGGCCGTATCGACCAGATCTTCCTGCCATCTGCTTAAGGTCATAAAGTTCAACATCAGCAGGCCCACGATGAGCACCGACTATAAAAGCAATATCAGCAGGCAAGTTTACCCCCCAAGCAAGGGTTGACGTGGCAATGATAGTTGAAATTTTCTTTTCTATAAATGCCTTTTCAATGTTGTGCCTTTCCTCTTTAGAAAGCTTAGAATAGTGAAAGGGGATTCCGAGCTGTTTGCTTATCTTATGGCCTTTATTTATGGTATGTACAAAGATAAGCATTTGTTCATCAGGATGCTGTCGCCGGACTTTCTTTATCAGGTCTATAGCATCAGATTCAAAGTCCCATTCCTTCTCTCGACCTTCGTGAAAATGATACTCATGTGTTATTGGCTGGTAGTCAGTATCAATAACATGAGTTTTCTTCCCATTCAAACAATGAAGCCACTCTCCAAGCTCCTCAGCATTGGGAATTGTAGCAGATAAGAAAATGATTCTAGCTTTTGGGTTAAGGAGAGCAAAGCGAGTAAGGCCAACCTCGAAAGCATCTCCACGACGAGGGGAGTTTAAAAGGTGGCTTTCATCGCAAACAATGGTTCCTACGGACTTAAGCCAATTCTTTGCACCTCGAGATCGTGAATCAAGAGCCTCAGTTGTCATAAGGATCAAGTCTTCGACTATTGGCGTAGGTTTTGAATCATGATCACTGGTTATGGCTCTGATTTTATAAGGTAAATTTTCCCAAGCTATTAGCTTTTCGTTTGTAAGAGCCTTAAGAGGCGATAGGTAAATAGCTTTTTGTCCTGCTTCCAGGGAAGAGAAAAGAAATTGCTCCCCCGAGATAGTTTTTCCTGATGATGTTGGAGCTTTTAGGATCAAGTTACAATCCTCATACATGTATTTTGCAGTTTCTTCCTGCATTGGGTTATACGTTATGCCTTTATGCATCATCTTCCTCCTTAAGAGCTTCAAGTTTTAGTGTTCCCTGCGCTTCTGCGCTTAAGACATAAACAGGTTTAGCGAAAAGGATCAGAAAAGAGCCATCCGCAAAAACCTTATTTATGAAAGGCTGTGTGGCGAAAGTATTTATGGAACAAAACTCTCCAAGAATGGCCCTCGTCATGGTTTTTCTGTTGTAAGCAACTACCTTTGCGACTAAGGAATCTGGTTCTTTCTCTAAAGATCCTGGAAAGCCTTCATTGTAGATGTGAATGATGTCAAAGGATTCTAAGGTGTCAACCATAACATATTCATCGAGGTAGTTTATAGCATCCTTTTGAGGTTGAGGCATCTCTTCCAAGGTAGGTCTTTCTATTTGCATTTTGGCTCCTTTCTGTACCATTCCATAAAAGCTGAGAAATCCACCTTCTTAAAATAGGGGATTTTACTGAGTGGGTTTGTGTTAATAACCTTAATACCTCTTTCAGACAGTTCTTGTGCAGGAACTTTAAAGCGAAGGGCTTGACGAAAAAGTTTTTCATCCGAAGGAAGATTTTTATGTACATTGTGCCAGTTGTTTTCTCCTTCTAAACTTTTATACATATCAAAACCAAGAAGAACAATTCGCTTAGCCCCTAGCAGGTAGGCAAGGTTGACTGCCGCAACACCTGTATTACCACCAGCTAGCCATTCATTAGGGTTTAAGGGTGATTTTGGAGAGTGCCAACAAAGGCTAAAGCCATCATAGGCAAGACCTTCTACATCAGAATTTTTCCTTATGTAAATAAGAGAAGGATCTGTCATACAGGCTTGTTTAGACATACAAAACTTCATGCCTTTAAAAATCTTTAATGGCTTTCTATTTACTTCCTCTTTCCAGAAATCAAGATCTCCCATGAGACATACTTGTACCCAATCACCTAGGATGAAAGCTCTGTTAGTTCCAATGACCTTTTCCCCTTTTAACGGGGAATAGTCAAAGTTTTTAAGACTAGAACCTCCTCCAATGATGAAAACTGTCTCACCTTTCCATAAAGGAATGACTAGCTGGCGGTTTAACATTTAGGCTCCCGGTGCGGTTCGTCGCTTATAAAGGCTTAACGAAAGCCCATTGCTGGAATCATAATAGCGAAGAACAGCATCTATGCTGGAAATGCAACCTTTAAGGATTTTTCGCTCCTCGACAGTAAGAGAAGGCTTTTCCATAGTCTTCATTACCTCATCTTTAACCTTTGCGAGCTTGTTTTTAACTGCCGACCTTTCCTTTTCCCATTTTTGCTCTACTGTTAAAGCCATAAAAGACTCCTTTCAAGGATTTTGTGCTGTAAGCCAGCAAATTTCGGTTTGCAAATAATTAATGTTTTGAGAGTTTCGCCTTAAATCCCATTTTGCCTTCTTCCATTTGTTAGAAAGTTGGTAATACCTTAAACCAAGGCACTCACTAGCTTTCACAAGGGAGAAATCACAATCAAGCATAACAGTAACAATTCTCTTTTGCTCCTCGTCACTGAATGGAATTGAGACAATGACCTCATCAGGAGATGTTACATGAAACTCCTCCTGGAAATCATACTCCACAACACCCTTTCTTCTTGTTTGCTTTCGCAAAAGATCCTTAAGTCTGTTAAACATCAGCTTTCTAACATAAAAGTACATGCTAGGATCATAAGTTTCAACATGTCTCCACGCATGGATAACGCACTCTTGAACCTTATCTTCAAAGTCCATTCCCTCAAGATAAAAGCGCCCAGCTATGCTCTTAGCGATACCATAGAAGATTTCAACTTGTTCCATATCATCTGCCTGCCATCCAAGACCAATCTTTTTCTTCTATTCTAGCCATAAGCTTAATGATTCCATCATCAAACTCATCATCGACTTTGCGCTTGTAAGCACCCCAGACATCTGCGACAGACTGAGAAATTATGGACTTCTTAAGGTTGAAATCAGTGATTCCATACTGATTGCATATGGCGTTCACCATGTTTTCAAGCTGTTTTAGCAAGTCTCCACGATGTCTGCGAATGTCTATCGAAAGATAGAAAGGATCTTCAAGGAAGGATTTGTTGTCAAGCTTCTTTGCTACACTCTCGACAAGGGAAGGTGAGGAAAGACCGAACTCAACATAGGCGAAGGCAATTGAGCAAAGATAAGACATGAAGTTAAATGACGCTGCAAATTCCCCTTCTTTGCTGTCAGGCATATTTTCTGCGTAATGTTTATAGATATTATAGGTCTTGAGTGCCTGATCCTTGATATTATCACTCTTTTCTATGTTGTAAATGAGAGGAAGGAATTTGAACTTTGAAGGCAAGACGATACATGGAAGGTCAAAATCACTTAAATCCTTCCTATGCTTTTTGCATGTTTCTATACGATGTTGACCATCAATTACCTCATAATAATCATCGACAGCGACAACCAAAAGAGGTACAAGGAAACCATTAAAAATACTTCCTAAAAGCTTGTTCACAAGCCCAGATGAAAGCTCTCTCTGAAACTCTCCCACCTTTAGTTTGCTTACTGGAATCAACTGAAACTGAAGTTCCAAACCCTGCATCGGCTCTGTAAACGTAAAACCAGTACACTTTTTTCCCATCTTGGACTCCTCCTATAGTTTTTAGCGGCTTATAGCCGTGAAGCTAAAATCTTTTCTTTGATTCTTTCTTCGGGTATAACCATTAAAATCAGTTGAGATAGCAAAGCACGCAAGATGTAGTAATTAGTAAATCCACATTCAGATACATATTGACGTTCTATATTTATGTTCTGATCTTTAACGCTATAAATATAAGAAACAGTCAATGGCTTTACTATTCCATCAATGGTTATTGTGGTTTTATAATCGAAAATTAAACGTTCCATCGTAAGTTTGACAACCTCAAGTCATCTTTATCTTTGTTTTCAAACCATGTACGGTTCGGTGTCTGGCCAGTGAAGGATTCTATCATTAAAATATGAACCATTTTTGCCCTATTGTCAATTGACACTTGACGGAATCCCCTATTGATTCGATAAGGTTTTAAAAACGTTTTCCTTTTCATTGAATACACCCGACCGAAGGAAGATACAAGATAATTCTTCGAGTTGTGGGCATAAACAAATTGTTCCTCAGGACATATTTTTTTAATGTTTTTTGGCAAGTTCATAGTATCTCCCAGTAATACACTATCGTTAATGAGTCTTTAACCATGTTCTTAGTCTTCGACAGCAACAGTAAGATTCATCTTTGCTCCTTTCATTTCCCCATCAAGAAAAGTTATATCGAAGAAAACTACAGTCTCTCCTCTTATCCCTCCACGACTGTAAATTGTAGGCTCACCTATAAAAACATGAGCCAACGTACTCTCCAGATTTCCTATGTTTTCCCGTAAAAGCTTAAAATCCTCAAAACTTTCAGTGTGTTCATCAATTGGATTTTTACTCATCTGCAACCTCCTTTCTTTATTTTACCTCAAAAATATGCCATGAAACATTTCCCTTGCGGAAAGAACCAACATAGGCCATTCCGACACCTACCATCTTCATCTCAAAAACTTTATTAGGGCGCACTATAATAAACCTACGGATGCCAATTTCATCAACATCACTAGTACGCACTAAAGCGGAAATAATGAGCTCATCATTCTCAAAGATAACGCTAAAAACCTGAGCACGAATAGGCATATCGACAATGTAAGACCTCTGAGGATCATGCTCATTAGTAAATTTACGCTTATACTCCCTGATTATGAAACTATTGCTCTCAATACTCTGCCTCGCTTTCCTCTGTTCCCTGATTCCCATAGCTTTCCTCCATGAACTTAGTTGCTTTAGGTTTTATAAACTCGTAACAGAAGGCAATAGCACCTTCCGCCTCAGCCATTCTCGAAATCTTATACTTCCACTCACCCTTTAAAAGCTTGTAGACCACAACAATAGGTTTTGAAGGAGAGGAATTAGTCATGAAGATAACGATGAATGTTTCAGGATCAACTGGAAGCTCAAAGATGATCCTTCCCTCTTCTATGCTTCTTCGTATGAGTCGAAGTTTACCAACATCCCTTGCCACTTTATGCCTCCAATACCTCGAGTGTGGTGCTATACGTTTCTTCCACGAAAGTCATAAGGTGCCTGAAGGTTATAACGGTTGAGCGATCAGCAAAAATTGAAACAGACGGTTCATTTACACCATGACAAAAGAATACAGATGCATAGTTTTCACCCAACCATCGTTTCTGTTTTTCAGTCTCATTATATATTGTAATGCTTATGTGTCTTAATCCAGGCTGTCCCTCAGGATAGGTTAAAGTTCTAGGCTGAAGATGCATCCTTGTAAAGTTTCGTAAGCTTGGATTCTCAACATATTCATCACGAAAGTGTACTACCATCTTTTTGACTGGTATTGGCGTTTTCACTTTCTCCCTCCTTTCTTTCCAGCTTAGAGTTAAAAATTCCTTTTGCCTTTTCTGGCTCTATTACTTTAGCCAAATACTCTGTCTGCTCATGCCAACACTGAAGAATGGCCTTTGTACAAACCAGCATTTTCTCTGCAAGTTCTCGTTCTTTTTTGGATAAGCTTTCAGCCTGAGAAAACTTTATTAATGCTTGCTCATAGCGTGTAAACTGTTGTCTATGTCTGTTACGCTGATAACGTAGTTCTTTTGCTGTCATTTTTTCTCTTTTCCTCCTTTACTTCGTAACTGCCCCCATGAAGAAAGTAGTTCTTTATTCTGTATTTACTGTAACCTAGCTTTTCCTCCAAGACCTTCCAAAAGAGCAAAAGGGCTTGGTCTTTTGAGAACGCATAGCGATAGATAGTATGAGTTTCTCCATACCAGCAAAAGCGCCCTCGAAAAAGTTTCTTCATTGAATAGTTTCTACAGGTGGTACGAAAGAAGATAGGATTTTATTCATGAAGTCTCCCTTCGTTTTAGTTATTTCAATATCATTCCAATGCATAGCAATTGCTTGTGCATAAAAACTATACCCATTAGGAAATTCACAAGCTGCAACTAAGGCATCTTTTAATAGCATGTTATTGCTAGAAGCAAATGGTTCACAAGTTGTGAGTAACATAATTGCTACTGCTAAATGAACCACGAACCTCTTTTGGTTTTCAACGTCTTCAAAACCTATTATGCCATCATTTAACTCTTTCCAAGTAGACATGACAAAAAGGCTATATTCACACAGAGAAACAAACTCAGGAAAGTCACTTGTTTCCTTAAGCTCGTTAAAAGCCAGCATCCATGCATCATACCATTCCTGTTTGAACGCAACCGTTTTAAGTTTCATTTTCTTCTCCTAGATAGTTGTTATTTACAATTATCTCTTCTTGCCCTCTTTAGCAAACTCATTTTTTTCCTCTATAACAACATTAAGTTTCTCCTCCAACCACCTTGCAACGACCCTACGATGGCAAAACTCTCCAGGGTAACACCAACAACAAAGAACAGGCTCAGCCTCGACAAGGGAGCAAAGATCATCATAGACCTTTTTTGGATCAAGATTCTCCAAAACCTCCTTTCTATAAGTTTTCTCAAAATATTCTTCACTGACATAACCCCTTTTTATAGAAGTGAGGAGATGCCTCGAGGGAGCAAGTACAGAATACCTCGGGCCAGTGAAGTCAGGATGTGTTCGGGCCGCAATGGAGATTGCTCCAGGATCATTGCTGCTAAGATCATAGAAACTAGTTTTCATCTTTTCTCCTTTCTTTCTTTTTACAAGGACTAATCTTGTAGCTCGATCTCTATAAACTTTGAGTTTCTATAGCTCCTATACATGGTGAAGCTTCCGTTACGAGCTAGGAAATCTAAAAGCTCTTCAATACTGCCTATCTCAATGAACCAGGCAAACTCCTTAAAATCTCTCTTTATATGTCCATTCTCAACTCTATGATTCGTTCCTTTATCATACCATAAGGAAGCGTTGCCTTCGTAAAAAGGGATTTTTTCAGGAGCATCAACAATCCTCTCATCAATAAATACAAACTCCTTTTTGTAAGCACCCTCTACAGGTCTTTCCTCTATAGACCCCTCTACCCTTCCTAATAAAAATTCCATCTTTTCTCCTCCCTTAAGCCAAAAGGTAGATAGCTACAGCTATCCATGCTACGACCAAAAAGAAGATAGACATAAGTATAATCGTAAACGCTATGCCGAAAGATGTTGCTAGCCAAACCACAGGATAGAGAAAAACAACAACCAGCATTAAGATACCCAAAAGACGTTTCATCCTATTCTTCATTACCACCTCCAAAAATCTCATCTTGGCACTTCTGACAAAGGCCAGATATCTTAAACTCTCTCCTCGACAGATCATCCCGAAAATCTTCAAAATTTACAGGATTCCTGCAGAAAGGACAAAGCCCCTCCTCAACTGCTTTCACCATATCGCCTAGGCTAAAGACTTCCATTATTTTCTTATTCATACTTTCTCCCATATGGTTTTATTCCAACGATAGATAACTTTAATATTCATTAATCCTTCTTGTGTTTCTTCATACTCAAGAATGACACTTCTCTTGCTAACGCCTACAACTCTAAGCATTTCATCAAGATTAGGATTAGGTCCATGCCACATAGCAAATTCGTTACCTTCAACATTTTCCTGACCGATAGAATACATCTTAGTTTCTTTATTCATGGTCACTCCTTTTCTAAAATTATTTGAAAAACTTTTCAATCTCTTTTATCTCTTCCTCATAAGTATCTAAAAGCTCTTGTACGTTTTTATGGGTTCTTTCTGCTCTAGCAAAACCATCATCACAAGGGATTACCCTTGCCACTTTTTCCTCATCTAAAATATCCTTAGGGAGTATCCCTAAACTTTGTATATAATCACATAAGAAGGCAAAAACAGCTTCATTATTTGCTATAGCCTCAGCGTTTCTAGCTGTTTCTTGCCTTGCCTTATCAAAAAGCATATCATCAGCAAAACGTAGTTTCTCAATACTTTCTTTTGCTTCCTCGAAAGTTATATTATGAAGATTTTTAAAGTTTTCAATGGCTTTAGCAACACTATAGCTTATCCTAAAGACTAGTTTTGGTTTCATTTCTCTTCTCCTCATTGGGCCTGAATCCAAACCTTGAAAAACGAATTGTCATCATTTCTCCCGTGCCAGATATTCTTCCGGCGTACCTTCAAAGCCAATTCCATCAAGCCAGGCATTGACTGCGCCTTCAGGAATCTCATCATCATAAACATCGGACTCAATTTCCCGTATGATTTCCGCACAGGCAGGATGCAAATAGAGGGAGTATGCCCGCCCTGAATCAGACAGGTTCTGCACATGAGCCGGTGAACCTGCTGGAATCACCTCGCAACAGCCGAAGCACCGCTGATCCTTCTTGGTCTTCTTCACCCTGACTTCGCTTAGAAATACTATGCTCACTTCTCCCCCCTATACGCCGCGAGCGCGTCCTTGAGCTTCTTGAACTTGTCCTTGCTCACATTTGTGCGCTTCTCGTTGTAGGCCCCTGTTGCTGATTTGATTACTTCCTCCGCAGCCTCCGCCAGTGCGTCGGTGAGGTCGGCGCGGGTGTATTCGATTTCGTCTGGAAATGTCCTTGATTCGTATCCGCTGGCTATGCCGGGAAATAGGTAAATCCTCTTCGGTCCTTCCATCATGGCCTCCCCGGACACGCCGGGTTGATGCATCCGTTGGTTTGCAGTTCGCTTCCGTAGTATTGGCAGATCATGGTTTTCCCTCCATCAGTTCGGTGAGAACTATACTTATCTCCGCCTCACACAGCCCGTGATCCTCGCAATACAGGCAGTCCTTGCGGAGCCCTAGGATCTTCTTCGCTGCCTTCTCAATCCTCTCTTCCCGGCTCGGCGGGGTGGGCGGGGAGAAGTGGTCTGGAATGTTATCGTGCGGTTTTTGGGTTAATTTAGGATAATCCTTGAGGACTTCGGGCGGGACATTTCGGCCCTCTTTTATGGCTTGGCGAACCTGTAATGAATGGTATGTCCTTGCCAATTTGCGTGTTTTGGGGGCACTCTGACCACTTACTCTTTGCGCTGCCCTATTCACATACTCCCCGACAGGAATCTCCCACGGCTCTTTCTTGCTCTCCTGCGGAGGCTTGGGCTCAAACATTTTTTTCTTTGACTCGTCTATCAGGGCATTTTGCTCTTCTCTTGAAAGTGCGTTTCTGTGAATCTCGGCATGGATAACATCTATTTCGTCAATGGTGAGATAATCGAACGGGCCATCATAAATCCAGACGCGTTCGTCTGCTATTTCTACTAGTTTCCCATCTGGCAAGTTGAACTTGTGGACTATCAGCGTCCCCGGACACGCCGGGTTGGTGCAAGAGCCTTCAAACAACTTTGTTCCGCAGTATTGGCAGATCATGATTCCTCCTTCCTCTCAAAAAACTTGTACCCGCACACGCACACCAGGTCCGGTGCGAGATAGCCAGCTACCGCCTTGCCGCACTTCGGGCAGGCGACTATTCCGCAGGGTAGGCCGGATTCTTTGGCTATTTCGGACCATGTTTTCACTTCATCCTCCGCAATCTTCGTACCGGAACCTTGATATACTCCAGATCCCGGGTCATAATCGCCGTCTCGATAAATGCCTCTCGCTGAAATTACCCTTCCTGAGCCATCGCAAATTTTATCGCAAAATAGAAAATCATCGTGCCAACTCATCATCCCTCCTTCAGTATTTCGATTGCCGCCTTGTGATATTTCATCCCCCTTTGTGGTCGCGTTTTGCGACCTCATCAAACCGGCAAACCGATCTCCACGGATCGCGCTCCTGCTTGCCGTTGACCGATATTTCCCCCTCGATGCACATCCGTTTCGCCTCGTCCCGCGATTCTGCCAGCTTCATCTCCCAGACCGCATCACACAGAGCGTAGTAAGTTTCCTGCCGCGACATGGCAAATATTTTCATGAGCACGTCTGCCGCCGCTATGTTTGGATTGTCTGTCATATCATCTCCCCTCCAGCGCCCAGACCACCCATATACTAGGGCAGTCGAGCTTTCGCGCCATCTCCGCGATGGTGTAGTTCGTGTTCTTCGCCCACCGATGGACCTGTCTTGTTTGTGTCCATGTCAGTCTCACGCTCGCCTCCTGCGGGGTTATTTGTTGCCCTTCAGGACACGCCGGGTTGAGACACTTTCCATCGGTTAGTTTATGGCCGCAGTATTGGCAGATCATATTCCCTCCTCTTCGTAGAGATACCCGTCCGTTACTTTCATCTTTTCACCTCTTTGGCTCAACCAATTTTCCAGTCTTTACTGAGTATACAGGATATGGAGCCCTTCCGCTGTCAAACCAGTCATGCCCGAAACAGTACGCCTTGATTCCGTTAGAAGTATGGTTCATGAGGTATCCGGCTCCAGGTGCACAGGGAGAACAGAATTGACACAAGGTATAGTAAGGGCTCTTGATTATGAAAATATCTGGATCATCATTCCCTTGCTCAGCAACATACCCATCGCTCTCGATATAGTAAGAAGAAGGCTCGATATAGTCAAAGTCTCCATCCTCGAACACTTTATAGCATGACGGGCATCTCTTCGCGTCAAAGCCCTTTTTCAGCTCTTCTTGCCCGCATGCAGGACAACAGACGAGGTAAAGGGGTTCGGAGTTATCACACCATGCTTGAGTGACTTCATGGATAGAAATAACTCCGTACCTGATCCCTGACCTATGGTCAATATTTGTCTGCCCACGTCCGTAATCAATTCCCTGGTATGTCATAATAACACCTCCCTTAATTGTGTAATTGTCTTCAAATGTTGAAAAATTTTTCGATTTCGTGGTGAATCGGTTTATTGTCATTCGACCACTGCCCCATGTTTACCCGATAGAATTTCACCCCGTCGATTATCGTAATATCGTACAGGGCGTTGCTTGTTTCATAGCTGTAAAGGGGGAAAACCTCAGCCCCCTTACCTCTATCAACGCAATAATCGCCTCTATAAAAACGATCTTTTGACAGTCGCATAATACCTCCTATTGTGTAATTGTTTGTAAGGGTATAAAAATTATGCCCGTTTTATTCTCCGTGTAATTGTCTATCCTTCCAAAATTAATCCTAACATCATTTCAGCTCTTTTTATAGAACTGTATCGTGTTAAATCCTACCGATCCTATAATCCAGCCATGGGCTTTGTACCATTCGGCGCGCTTGAGCCCTTTTAGTGTGCTTATATCGACAGTTCTGTATTTTATCGCCATGATATCCCCTCCATATAATTAATCTGTCTCACTGTACGCGCTTTCAATCTTTTCTCCGGTATGATCGCAGTACAGCTCATTATCTTCATAGTTAATAGCCATAGCCTGCACTCTCCATCCATCACTTACCTTGTTCTTGATGGACCAGATCACACACCGGAGATTCTCCCGTACTGCCTTGAATGACAACGCAGCTCCATCACTGGTAATAAAGTATAAAGGATAGCCTCCAGGCCATGTGTACGGTCCATTTCTCAATGCCTGTTTAAGATCTTTCACTGTATTGATATTCATAAGAACACCTCCTATAGTTTAATTCCTTAACTGTGAGCCCCTGTTGCCAAGGGCTCATGGGTTAGGGGACTAAAGTAAGTGCGCGTATGCACTCAATTCATCACTTACCCGCCTTGTCGTTACTATTTCCATCCCTCTCCTCCCTTCTAGGAATAGGTACTTCCTCCCCACGGGGTTCATTTCCTGCACAATCCTTAGCACCTTTCCGTAAGGAGCAACGAGCACAAATCCCATCTCCAGTTCGACAATACAAAGGAACGTTTCGATAAGGTTTCATTCTTCCATCCTTAAGCATAGGATAGTAATCATCCCATTCAGTATTGTGATAAAGCTTTACCTCAGGAAGGAACTCCTCCAGAACTTTTTCTGCAAGCTCTAGTGTTATGGCTCCAGCCCAGAAGGTATGACCTCTCTCCCAGACTTTTGGATCGTCTGTTATAGATGCCTCTATGGAGGGAGTAAAACCTATAGTATTCATTCTTCCACTGTTAGTGGACCAAGGGCCTATGAGGATTTTTTCCTCTCCATTTTTCATCTTGATAGAGAAATGCCGTCCTCCAAAGCCATCCCCAGGATTCCGGTAGTAGAAAAACTTTACAAAGCCTTCACATTCCGCGAAATAGTGATTTTCTTTCTCTTCAAAGAGCATTTCTTCCCATCCAGGGATTCTATCCACTAAAAGCCTTAGTCCTGGATGGTTTGCATAGGCACATTTCCAATCGACAGAAGCTTTTAAAACTTTCATCCTTCACTCCTTTCAAGCATTTCTAAAAGACATTCTTCACACTCATAAGTATGGGACTCATAGTAATCTTGATCGTAGCAGTCATTACAATCAAAGGTGTCGGCTCCGCATCCTCCAAGAAAAAGAAGGGTAGCCACTAAATAGAATTTTGCAACTAAAGGTCTCATTTTACACCCCCGGAGATTCCTCTATTGCTTCTTCAGGATGCATTTCCAAGTACAGCTTTCTGAAAGCATCCTCCCAGGTTGGTCCGTTGTGCCATTTATAGGCATGAATATAAACACTACAGGTTGTATCAGTAACAGTTTTCTCAGGATCAGATTCATAATATCCTTTTGGGCGAGTTGATCGCTCAAAGGATAACGAAAAATAGGATTTTCCTGCTATCTCAGCCAATTTCTTTTCTGCTTCCTCAAAAGTCATCTTTTTCTCCTTTCTGCAATTTTTGACTGGTAACAAACTTTCATTTATTTACCTGCTTCTTTTCAAGCCCTTCCTACAACATTAAAATAGCAAATTCAGAGATAGCAACACAAAGAAGAATAAAAAAACTAAATCTCCACTGTTCAGCATCAATTTTGTAGCCTGTAGCAAGTCTGTTTGCCTCATTAAGGTTCTTTTGGGTGTTTATTAACTGCTTGCTAGTGTTCCTATGCCACTTTTTTTCGTCCTCCCAGCATGCATAAACATCATTGAAGCTATCTCGCGCACTGTCATAACGCTTTTTAAAGCTTTTTGCTATATGCTTAGTCCTCTCGAGATGTCCCATAAGAGTTTCAATCTCAAGATCCTTACTTTGGATCATAATATGGTCGTCTGCACAGATTTTTGAACCGCTTTTATCCAGAACGTAAACAGCCCATTCCTTTGCATCATCAACTTTCAGATCTTTCCCGTTACTTCGTGGTCCGCGGCCTCTACGGCGAATTTTGTAAAGGTCTTTATTAAGGTAACGACAAAAGTCGGTAAAAGCCTGAGTTCCTTCTTTGGTGTTAGGAACCCTAAAGATTTCACTTCCCATAATTACCTCCTAGCATAAAGTTCTGCGGCGTTCCGCAGGATTTCATTTCTATAGTCTTTTTTCGGGTCTGTAACGCTTCCGACATACTTTCCCAGGGCATCATAAAGTGTACTTGAGGAATCAATATACTCTTTCAGGATCATGCATCCAATGCGTACATTGAGAGCGATCTGGAAGAGATCACTTTCTTTTAGTCCCTTGGTTTTGTCAGGATGGGCTTTGAAATGAACCTGCATTAGTCCTTTGCATCCTACGGAGGAAACACTCCAAGGAATGAAGGAAGACTCTCGGCCTATGAGAGCCACAACAAGTTCAGGATCTAGGCCAGTCTCTAAACAGGCGAGGTCAATATGCTTTCCTATAAGAGCAGCCATTTCCTTGTCAATATCAGGACGAAGGAAAAGTATGAGCTCATGAGCACGAAACGAGGGTTCGTAGGAAGCTTGCGGCTCCGCCACATCATTGAATGAGAGGAAGGAAAAAGAACAGATTATGGCTCCACCCACAAGGAGTTTCTTTACCATTTTCATTTTTACCTCCCTTTAAAATCTTTCATGTTTTGCAGCATCCCAGTAATCTTTAACGATTTTATCTATCATCTTCTTCTCTCCAGATAATTGCAACTCACAATTATCTCGCTGATTTTTCCATTTCAGAAAATGCCTTATCTACAGACCATCGACCAGTCCTTTCCTTCCACAGAGCTTTGGGTTTTAAAACCTCACACGAAGGCTTCCGAGGAAACCCTCGTGAAAGGGTTCAAAAAGTTTCTAATTCTTTCAAGACTTCATCTATAAGATGTCCATAAGGAAGCCATCGTGAAATGATGGCTTTTTTGTCTATAGCATGTTGCTTACATTTGTCTTTACCAGGTTCAAGCATTCTACACTCTCTAGGACGTTTCCAAGGAGGGAGGGGACATCCATTTTCTGTAAGAAAAATGCATTCTCCACCCCAGCCAGCATGAACGAGGTTTCCCTCATAACCCTTAACGACAGGGCGGATAAAATAAGCTTCTTCTCCTGTTTGCCCTTTCATACCTCCTTGCCAGTAATCTACAGCATATTTGCCTGAGGAGAGAAGTTTTTTAATGCCTTTTTTCTTATCGCCTCGGATATCCGAGGGATAAACAATCCCAGGACACCTTCGACAGCACTCCCCTCCACAGGCCTTACAAATTTCTGGCCTTAAAAAATATCTTTCCTTAGCGCTCAAATTCTTTCTCCTCTCTTTTTACCAGATCTCCTACCACTTGGATCTTCTGGCAGGTGTAGGTGCCTTCCGGAGTTTCCTGGATAACAAGGTTACTAGGCCACATTGCACTTGGCCCTTTATAAAAGATTGTCATAATGTATTTCAAATCTTCATCATCATAACAAGAAGCAATAGTACTTGCTCCTATCAAAAAGGCTTCTTTAACCTTCTTTAAAGGTGCGAGGGGGATTACTCTCTTAATCTTCCAAATATTAGGAAAAGTAAGAACAAAATTCTTACAGTCTTTAAGCCTCTTAAATAAGAATATTCCAGGTGTTCCAGGATATGCTTCTACTATTGAGCCATCCTTATATTCTTTAATTAAAAGGCTATTGCTAAGAAACTGCATATTACAGGAGGTCTCGTCCTTAATACGAACTACCTTGTAGGCTACTTTTTTCACTTTTCCCTCCTCGTCGGGTCCGACAGGCATACAAGATGAAGGTTTTTCTCATTAACATAATCATAACTACGAAGTCCGTGCTTTACAGGAACGCGCACCCGCTCAGGAAAGGTTTTCCAGGTTTTTACCTGCCCATTGACCTTCCATCTCTGCGCAGTACTATCAGCATTTCGAGTTGTAGCGTGATAGAGAATGTCACCGGGCCGCAAGCCTTTCGCCTGTTCCAGCGTTATCATGCCTCACCTCCCCTTACGATCTCGATACCTGCAGGAAGCCGGTACCAGTCGTAATGCTCCCCAGAGATCCTGGAGTAATGGGTGCCGATATATTCGGCACCCTCTAATCCTGTGTGTGCTGATCCGGTCAGCACACACACTATCCGGCGAGAATTTTTCCTGGCCGGCCAGATGCCGTGCCAGGCTTCCATTTTTCCATTCACTTTTACCTTCATGACTTCCTCCTTATTATATAGGTAGTAGGTTCGCCTGCGTACTGGCGCACCTGCTCCAGACTCAGTTCCACTCCTCGTAGCTCTGCGGGCAGAGTCAACGGCACCTCTGTAAATGACTTACAGAGGCAAGATAGCGAGTGCGGCAGGACGCCGCAGACGTTCTTCCCTCTCACATCCTCAGGGGACGCGTGGGGAATAACCGCTACGCCTGGAGCGCACAGACCACGCTCCATCAAAAATTCTACCAGTCCGGGATGCCTGGTGACTACCAGATCAATCATAATCTTTTCCATTTTCTCGCTTCCTCCTTTCGTTTGTTTTCTAGCCCTTATCCAACCCGCCCCTGTTGCCAAGAGCGGTAGGGGAGAGGCTAGACCCTTTTTAATATGATCGTCGCCAGCTCCTCTCATTAAATTTCCTGTATTTTTCTCTGAGCCTCAGGAGCTCAGTAACATATTGGCGCTGAGCATCTTTTCTCAGCGCCCTCCGGCTCTCCTCCGATGAGGGGAGCCAGTAAAACTCAGGCATGTACGGGTACACGCTGAGCGTACTCGTACATGAATCCCAGTCCTCGTAGATCTCGGAATCGAAGGCGGGAAGATCCTCGACCGAGTGGATCTCTGTCCACTCTTGGGTCCCCGCCTCAGCGTTAGCTACCCAGACCCGTCCATGATCCAGCATCCATGCCAGATCATGGGAGGACGTCCATGTTCCATATCCTGGCAGATCATTATGATCTGCGTGAGCAAAAAACAGCCCGCCCGGGCAAGGGCCAAGGTGGACCGTTTTTTTGCCCGCCTCTATTTTCCAGTACCTCTTAAGCCTCATTCCTTTTTTCATATTTTTCTCCTAAAACTCCTTTGAAAAGGTTTTCAAAATCGCTCTTACTCTTTTCGTTATGGGCGAATTTTCTTTTTGAACGCTGATTCTACTAAAATATGGACATAATCCCTATCGGTTACTCCTTGGGCCAGAGTTCCTTCCCACCCAAGGTCTTTTGCCAGAGCACATGCAGCCATCATATGATTATCTCTATCACTTAAAGCGTACTGATAGTTGACAGTCAACGTATTGCCTCCTGCGCTCTTAGCTTTAATCCTAGCACCATGACTTGCTGTAGCGCTTAAGTACTGAGTCACTATACTTGGCATCTTTCCTCCTTTAAGGTTAGTATCCTTCAGCCTTTAAATAAGAAGCGCTTTCGCTTCTGCAACTTTTCCTGCCTTAGCAAGGGCAAGGGCTCTTTCCATGATATCATCAAAGGAATTTGATGATGTTATTTTAGGCCTCATGGAAAGTCTAGGTTTTATAACCTTGACTTTCCCCTCTAATGTATGAATCTCCCTCAAAATGCCCTGAAGTTCCTCCGTTACCCTTTCATGAAGCAAAAGGGTTCTGGAGAGTTTCTCTCCTACCTTTCGGTAGGCAGCTTCAAGCTGCTGCCTATCCCTGTAAAGCTTAGCTTCTTTTTGCTGAAGCAAAAATTTTCTTACGTAGATAAGGTCATCTTCAAACATTTTTTCCTCCCTCTAAAAGCTTTCAGTTTCAGCGTAGGCTGCCGCTAAAGTAATGGCTGCAATTGCCTCCGCCGCAGTTATCAATCCCTCATTGTAACGATTGTTGCAGGTATTGACGATAGAAACAAGGTGTTCAAGGATAGCTTTGTTCTTCTTGAGGTTTTCAAGGTAGATTTCTACTTCAACGGGAGTTGGACAACTCCCGTTTTCCTTTTTTTCCCCACAATTAAAGCATTCTTGTTCCATTTCATAATGGAACATTTCACAGGTACATTTCCAAAATTTCTTTTTCGTGACTTCTTCAGGTTTTCCTTCCATCACTTACCTCCTCTCTTTTCTTTTTGCCTAAATAATCCTTTTCTATGGTAATCATTGCACAAAACGACAAAAAAGTAAAGGAAATTCTTCTAGTTTGTTTATTATTTTTACGCCATGTCGTTAAGGAATTTGCCCAGATATTTGCAATTAACAATTAGCAAAAAAGAAAAAGGAAAAAGATTTTCTCGACAATCGCCCTTCGACAAAACGACAATCGCCCTTCGACAAAACCGGAAAATAGCCATTCGACAAGCGACATAGGGGGAAGGTTCGGGGCTAGTTTTTTCTGTATCCTTATTATATAGGGGAGAAGAGGGGAAGGATAGTAAAATCAAGGGGTTATGTCCAAGGGCTTGAATTTATTGAAGTTTTCACCAGGCAAGCGGTTTTGATAATGAATTCAAGGGATTATGAAAAAACCCAATAATATCAAGTAATTATGATCAAAAATTGTCCTTTTGGCATAAGCCATTGAAAACATTGAATGTTTTTTTCTTGGGTATGGGGATCGTCCTTGGGTATGCCTTGGTATGCCTGATATGCCTTTTCCCGGTCTTGTAATGCCCGCCATTGCATTTCACCACTTCGGCATATGCCTTTGTATGATCCTATTGCGTGATGAGCCTTTAAACGCAAGTTTTCGGAAAACTCTTGTATTTTCAAAGGCTTACGCTTTTTTGCCCTTAGCAGGGATGAAAAAAAATTTTTGCTTGTAAACCTTTGAAAACATTACTGATTTTACCCTTTTTTATAAAAAAGTTATTGAATGTTAAATTTTGTCTTGACGTATGCCGATAAATCTGATATTGAGGATATAGTTTTATTGATCTTTGAAAACTGAATAAATTGACGGAAAAGTGGAATCCTCTTTCACAGCAGCTTTTTGCTGGAAAGGAAAAACT
>Ga0302242_1000742_pt1 | contig 29220 bp, 22 predicted proteins | sample AAG_UR_Lys_MG_FD_193510 | JGI IMG/M metagenome (GOLD analysis project Ga0302242, IMG submission 193510) | Enriched activated sludge microbial communities from anaerobic digester in WTTP, New Holstein, Wisconsin, United States - AAG_UR_Lys | ecosystem: Engineered > Bioreactor > Anaerobic >...
CGGAATAGCCCAGGTTGAGGGATTTGAGGTTCAAGGCTGAACCCGGCAGCCTGAAATTTCCCAAACCGAAGGTTCCGGGACTGAAGTTCAGAGTGTGCGAAACAAGGCCCAGTTTCTTTTCCTTCTGCATGAGATTGACGGAACCGCGGGAGTTGAAGGTCAGGATATCGCCAGTCTTTTTGTTGTCTTTGCCATATTTGAGCTGCCATTTATGGTTCAGGCCATAGCTTAGGGCTGCGGTTTTGCCGCTGCTGTTCAGGCCGATTCCGCCAAAGCTGTAGAACCTGCTGTTATCCGAGAAATCCGGGCTGTAGTTCAAGCCCGCGCTTGGGGTCATGATGTGGCGCAGGGAACGCAGCCAGCCCTGGCGGAAGTTGCGGATACCATAGATGTTGAAGTTGGTGTTGGCATAAACCCCGTAGTCGTTTCCCCGCACCCAGTTGTCCCCTTTACGGTCGCGGTCAAACCAGCTTTCGCTGTAGTTCAACCCATTCTGGAAATTGAGCCATCCCCTGAATTTCCAATTGTAGGACAGGCCCAGGCGCTGTTTAATTCCTGCGAAATGCTGAGTGAGGTAGTTTGTGTTGGTGGTGTCGGCGGGGTCTATCTCATTGTTCCAGAAAATATCAGCCCAGCCACGGTCGGGATTCCTGCTCGTTCCGGTGTGATCCATGCGGAAGCTGTAACTGTAACTCAGGTTGCTCCACCAGGCGTTGGGGCTGCGTGTGGGATTGTACAACAGCTCATACACAGGGCGGGTTGGCGCGGAAAAACTGACCGCGGGCAGAGAAACCGAAATCCGGTCGTTGATCAGGTCTTCGGTGTAGGTGGCGCCCACATTCAGATAGGAACTGAGCAGGGGCTTGCGGTAGGAAACGGTCGAAGTGACCTTCTGGGCCAGGCTTTCGTCCAGATTGTAGCTGTCTTCCCAGATGCGTTTGCTGCTCACGAAGTCCAGATTGACGTCGAAAGTGGATTTCTCACCCAGTTCATGGTGATGCCTGGCACGCAAAGACCAGTCATAATTGGTCTCGTACTGGCCGATGTTTTTTCGGTAGGAAGCATCCAGAGAACCGGAGTAGAGGTAGCGCTTGATATAGTCAGTCGTCAGCCGGGTTTCCCAACCGGTCTTTTCCATCAGGTCCAGGCTGAGGATTACGTCAGCATAGCTTTTATACGGATAGTACCATGCTATATTGCGCAGGGTTTTGCCATCCACATAGTTGTATCCCGGTTCAGGCACCAGGAAGCCAGCTCTGCGGCCGCGCTTGATCGAGAGTGTCATAAAGGGAAAGTAGAACACGGGAAAGTGGTTTACATAGGCGATCACGGGCTTGCCTACTATCTTGTCGCCCCGGTAAATGCGCAGTTGCTTGCTGGAAAACCAGAAGTCCGGTTCGGCGTGATCGCAGGTGGTGTAACTGCCATTGTCCACATCGTAGATGTCATCACCCGTCTTGCGTATCTCCTGGCCTGAATAATAGCCGTTTTCCAGCCTGCTGACGCCTCTGGAAAGCAGTCCGGTCTGGCTGTCGATATCGTAGGCGACAGTAGTTCCCAGCAAGATCTGGTCTCCGTCCTTCATCACCGTGTTGCCATAGCTGTAAGCTTTCTCCGTCTTCAGATCGAGCATAAGGGAGTCGCTGCTGATATCGAAGTTATGATAACGCACGCTGGAACTGCCAAAGAGGCGTATCTGTTCTGCGGAATAATTGTAAGCCACGCTGTCCGCGGCGTAAAAAAGGGAGTCCAGTTTCGCCGGAGCCAATGAGAGCGTATCCTGTGCGGAAGCGAGATCGGTAATGTTTAACGGTGTCTCGCTCTGTCCCCACAGCGTTGCCAGAGAGAGCAGGAGGAGCAAGGGCAGGATGAATCTGCGGGTCATCCAATTACACCAAAGATATCCGGTTCAGAGTCGTCGCAACCGCTGAGGGGGTTGTCAAAATCGTATCCCACGCTCAGCACAAATACATCGTTGACATTAGTGACCAAAAGCGGGGAAGGTAAGATGTGATGAATTTTCCTAAGCGCTGTGAAGCTGTCGTTATCCCGTAAAACCCAGGTCATGCCTAAGCCTTGCCGATGCAACTGTTTCAGGCTGTTGCTGTCAACCATCGACCCTCCGCTGCCGGGCAGGTTGTCGCTGCCGTCTGTGGCAAAGCAGAACAGGGCGCAGTCTTTATAGCGTGCCAAAGCGCTGGCCATGGACAGAGCGATATGGCTGCAACGGCCGCCTGATCCCGAACCCTTGACCTTGACGGGTGTTTCCCCTCCCAACACTTGCAGGTATGGCCGTTTGAGCTTGTAGCGGGGTCTGTGGGCACGTTCCAGCATATATTTCAGCTTGGTGACGAAACCTGTCGCAGGACGATCCTGGAACCCAGCCTCCAGATGCACCTGGAATCCCTGCCTTTTCAGATCAGAAGCGAGTTCCGACGTGAAACTGGCATTGTCGCCCACGATGTGGTAAAACACTTTTTTGGAGCCACTCTTGAAAACCCAGGCATCACCTTGTTTCCTGCCCTTTTGCGGGGGAGTGAATGGCCCTGAGGCAAGCACATGGGGATCATTGCCAGGCACATCAGACACGGCGAAGACGTGCACATTGGAGCAAGCAAGCAGCTTGAGAGCTTTGCCGCCTTTGACCGCGGACATATCCGTTCTTTTCCTGTTGACCTCGTCAATGGCGCTGCCGCTGGAAATAAGTTGTTTGTGGGTATCAATCAATTGAGGGAGCGTCATATCAGGGGGCAGAAGCTCAAAGAGGGCGGAACCGCCTCCGGAAAGCAAGACCACGAGATCATCCCCGGCTGGGATGCTGCGCAGCCAGGCTGCGATCCTGCCGCTGTGGGCAATGCTGTTTTCGTCGGGTAGAGGATGGCCTGCTTCCATGATTCCCAGATTCTGGATGTTTCCAAGGGAAAGCCCGTAGCGGGTGAGCACATAGCCATCGTAGGGGATATCCCGCTGTTGCAAATGCAGGGCTGTCAGAGAGGCCATTTTCCAAGCCGCCTTTCCGATGGCGAGAATCCTGACCCGGGACGCAAAAACCTGTTTGCCAAGTAACTCAGTCAGATGCGGATACTGGCAAAAAAGGTGCATGCGCCGCGCGTAAGTATCGTAGATGATATTGTGAAGAGAGCTCAATTATAATACCTAAAACAATAATTTTCACCCTTAAAATGTCTTATCCGATTTAGTCAAGTCCATTTTTTGCGACCCGTTTGCGGCCTTGCCGTCCGGAGGGTTCAAATGTAGTTTTGTCCACCCGTATATAGGTTAGATAACTGCAATAAATAAAAATCCTTTACAAAAAAGGGCAGCAGAAAATTGTGGATACTTAATCGTCCTTAGGAGTATAGTTATGTCAGACAAGGTGAGTGAAACCAGCAGCAAATCTGCTATCAAAGAACTGAGAGAAGATTATCTTCGCCTGCTCGAAGAATCCTTTCAAAACAATGCGGAATTCAAAAAAGGCGACGTCGTCGAAGCCCCCATCGTCAGCATCAATGAGAACTATATCATTGTGAACCTGGGTGGCAAGTTCGATGCTTACGCCGATGTCAGCGACTTTGCCGACGAGAAAGGCGTGCTTGGCTACGCCGTCGGAGACACCCTGAAAGGTTATATCGTGGACAGCAACGATCAGGGTTTCGTTATAGGCAAAAGCCTGACCAAACAGCATGTGGACAAGAAATCACTACTGGACGCGTTTGAACGCAAGATTCCCGTGTCCGGAAAGGTCTATGCCGTCACCAAAGGCGGTTTCAATGTTGACGTGTTGGGAGCAAGGGCTTTTTGCCCCGCATCCCAGATCGCTTTGCGCGGCGCGGAAAACAACGAAGCCTACATCGGCAGAACCATGGATTTCCTGGTGATTGAGTGTTCCGAAAGCTGTCGCCGCGTTGTGGTTTCCCGCCGTCAACTGCAAGAGGCGCAGGAGCAGGAAAAGCGCGCCGCGGCTCTTGAACAGCTAAGCATCGGCAGCGTAGTGACCGGCACCGTGATGCGGATGACCAGCTTTGGAGCCTTTGTCGATCTGGGCGGCGTTGAAGGCCTGATGCACGTTTCGGAGATTTCCTGGCAGCATGTGTCACGTCCCCAGGAAGTCCTCAAAATAGGACAGCAGGTGGAAGTGAAGATCCTGGACATTAAAGGCGACAAGATTGCCCTTTCCATGAAAGCCTTGCAGGAAAACCCCTTCACAGCGGCTCTCAGTGAAATAAAGGAAGGCGACACGATCAACTGCCGCGTCCTCAGGCTGCACAGCTTCGGCGCTTTTGCCGAGATCAAACCCGGAGTGGAAGGTCTGATCCCCATCTCCGAAATGAGCCGCAGCCGCAATATATCGCATCCCCGCGAAGTGGTGAAAGAGCAAGACTACGTGGAAGTGCAGATCTTGCGCATCGATCCGGAAACCCAAAAGATTTCCCTTTCCCTCAAGGCTTTGCAAGCCGATCCCTGGGACAATATCGATGAACTGGCCCCGCTGGAAAAACCTTTTGAAGGCATCGTGGAAAGCTCCACAAATTATGGCGTGTTCGTGACCATCACCGAAGGAATAACCGGGCTTCTGCCACGTTCCCGGATACGTAAAACTGACAACTTTAACCCCGGCGACCCCATCACCCTGATGGTTACAGCCGTTGATAAAGAAAACCACCGCGTTACTCTGGATTATATCGACAGATCTCCGGACGAAGTGGTCGAAGAACGCCCCCGCAGGGAATATGAGAACCGCGAGCAGCAGGATTACTCCCGCGGCCCCCGCAGAGGAAGATCGCGCGCCGATGAAGAATGGCGCAAGTATGCCAACCAGAAGGTAACTCCCGCGGACGATAATCCCTTCAAAGACCTGTAAACCGCTTCCATGCAGTCCAAGGACAATCAGTTTATCCAGCTGCGCAAGCAGAAACTGGCCAAGATAATTGCCGCCGGGATAGACCCTTATCCCGTCCGCTCAACCCGCACGCATCAGATTTCCGAGGTTTTGTGCGATAAAGACGGCTGGATCTCCTCCGGGCAGGAAGTGTGCCTGACCGGCAGGCTTGTGGCCATGCGCCGCCAGGGAAAACTGGGCTTTGGCAACCTTGAGGACGCCAGCGGGAAGATCCAGATCTACGTGGCTCAAAACCAGGTTGGTGAAGAAAATTACGAACTTTTCAAGCTCTGCGATCCGGGCGATTTTGTGCAGACAAGGGGCAGCCTCTTTTATACCCAGGCGGGTGAATACTCGCTAAAAGTGCTCGAACTGACTCTGTTGAGTAAAAACATCCGCCCCCTGCCAGCCGTGAAAGAGAAGCTGGTGGATGGCAAGTTGGTGCGATACGACGAATTCTCGGATATTGAGCTGCGCTATCGAAAACGCTATCTGGACCTCCTGCTCAACCCCGAACACCGCAAAGTGTTCATAGTGCGTGCCAAAATCATCAGCGCCATCCGCGACTATCTGGATTCCAGGGATTATACCGAGGTGGAAACCCCCATCCTGCAACCGCTCTATGGCGGCGCCAATGCCAGACCCTTTGTGACCCATCACAACACATTGGATACCGACCTCTATCTGCGCATCGCTACCGAGCTTTACCTGAAAAGGCTGATCGTGGGCGGCTTTGAAAGGGTTTATGAGCTCGGCAAGGACTTCCGCAACGAAGGCATGGACCGCACCCATAATCCGGAATTCACCATGCTGGAGCTTTACGAGGCCTATTCAGACCTCGAAGGCATGATCTCCATAACCGAAGGCATGATCCGCCATCTGGCCACCGATGTGTTGCGCAAGGACGAGTTCCACTATCGCGGGCACACTGTCAACCTCGCCCAGCCATTTTTGCGGGCTCCCATGATCCAACTGGTGAAAGAGCATGTCGGCATCGATCTTTCCGATATGAACTTGGAACGGGCGCTGGCTTTCTGCAAGGAACGCCGGCTGGAGGTTCCCGCGGGTGCCGGAGTGGGCAGACTGATCGCGCTGCTCTTTGAGCACTATGTGGAGGAAAAACTTGTCCAGCCAACCTTTGTGACGGATTTTCCCAAGGAGATCTCACCCCTCGCCAAAGCCAAACCCGGTAACCCGGATCTGGCGGAAAGGTTTGAGCTATTCATTGCCGGACATGAGTTTGCCAATGCCTTCAGCGAGTTGAACGACCCACTGGATCAGCGGGAACGCCTGGAAGCCCAGGCCAGTCTGCGCGCCTTGGGCGATGAAGAAGCCAATGTGGTGGATGAAGACTTTCTGGAAGCCTTGGAATATGGAATGCCGCCCATGGGTGGCATGGGAATCGGCATCGACCGCCTGGTGATGCTGCTCACGGAGAATGACTCCATCAAGGAAGTTATCCTCTTTCCCCAAATGAAGCCCGAATAGACTGATTTTAGCTGTTCCCGCCGTTTTCCAATCCGGTTGGCTTTGCGCAACCGGGATTTTGCATTATATTAATCTCTGTGGGAGAATCATACTTGATACGCAATAATCCCTATTCCACAGACTGGGTGTCAGGCACAAGTCTTGCTTTGCCCTCGTTTGCAAGAATGAGCTAAGTCTATATTTTCCTGGGGTCATCCTTAACCCGGTGAGGGATGACCTAAGGATGATGGCACCAAACGCTGTAGCAGCAAGGGACGGAGCTATGAAGGAATATGCAGAATATTGCCCTTGTTATTGGTGAATGTTATGCTATATTATTTGCGTTCATTTTATCTTTGGTGAAAAGGTGGAAAGGTGAAATGGTGAAAAGGTTTCCCCGAAACAAGTCCTCCAAGCTATATACTGTGTCATCACGGCCTGTCGGAGTCCTCGCCAAAGCGCGTAGCGGTTTGGTGGGGTGACTTGAGCCGTGATCCAGTCTTTTAGGAACTACCACCCAACCCCAAAACAAACATCCCACAGACTACAAGGCGTGTCATCACGGCCTGCGAGCCGTGATCCAGTCTTTTAGAAACAACAACCCAGCCCCGAAACAAAGCACATCAGAATACAAGACGCGTCATCCCGGGCAAGCATACCTGACCCGGGATCCAGTGGCTCTGTCAGTTAGTGCCCAATTCCTTTGTATCCTGTTGATCCTCGTTATTGTCGTAGTTATAGGTGAAGTCGTGAGTTCCGGCTTTCACCAGATTCTTCAATTTGTCGGCAATCATTTCCATTTCGTCCAAAAAATCAATGGTGTTCAATCCACCCACTGGATCGCACTGGGCTTCCTGGATCATGTGCAATATCTTTTCCCGCAGGCTGTAGTGCATCTCGTTGATACGGCCTTCCAGCTCGATGATCTTGAAAGTGTATAGGGGCTTGCGTTCTTCCAGGTAATCTATGCTGAGGTCTGTCATGAGGATAACTTTGGAGTGCAGCTCATCGATCATGGACACGAATTCCGGGGAGAGCGGATTTTTCTGGGCGGGAATCTGCAGATTCAGGATGCGGTTGACTTCCTCGGTAAAGTCTCCCGCTTTCTCGATGTCATTTATGCTATGCAGCAGCGCGGGAATGCGCGAGATGATGGGGATGGCGTTGGTGCGCTCATTCACCGCCACCAGATAGCGGGTGGTTTCTTTTTGCAGGTGATCGATGGCGGCTTCAATGCGGGGCAGCTTAGCTTGTTTGCGGTAATCCTTTTCCTTGAAGGCATCATAGGATATCATCAAACCCAGACGAACCAGGCGTAGCATTTCCCGCATCTCTTTGATAGATTGATCGATAGCCAGATATGAGTCGTTGATGAGATGGTAGTTCAGATGCTTCGGCTCTCCCAGGGATATGGTGTCCTCTGGGTCTTCGGGTATTATCCTGCAGGCAATTCTGGCGAGCAATCCCGCAAAAGGCAGCATGACGAGCGTGTTCAAAACGTTGAAAAAAGTATGGCCGTTAGCCACGTGGCGGGCGACGTTTTCTCCCGCGAAGACATTGCCCGGGGTGATGGAGTTAATGAATATGGTATAATATCCCAGCCAGGTAAGGGTGGCGAAGATAATGGTTCCAAACACATTGAATAGAGTGTGTACCATAGCCACCCGGCGGGCTGTGTTGTTGGCGCCCAGTCCGGCAAGCCAGGCGGTGATCGTGGTGCCGATATTGTCGCCAAACACCAGGTAGAGGGCACCCTCAAAGGGTATCAATCCCGTATTCGCCAACACCATCACGATACCTACCGAGGCTGAAGAACTCTGAATGAGCATGGTGAATACAGTGCCGGCCAGAATCGCAGGTATGGGATAATCAGCCAGATTGGCAAGTATCCGGGCTGCCGTTTCGGAGTCTCTTAAACCTGAAACCGCGAGAGACATCACATTCAATCCCACAAAGAGCAAACCGAAACCCAATACTATCAGACTCCAGTGTTCCATGGTGCGGCTGCGTTTCAGAAAAATGCCAATAACTCCAATGACCACAAAGGCAAAGGCAACATCCCCAATATTGAAAGCGATCAACTGCGCTGTGACGGTGGTGCCGATATTGGCGCCCATAATCACTCCCACAGCCTGCTGAAGGGTCATGATCCCAGCATTTACCAGGCCAATCAACATAACGCTGGTGGCAGAACTGCTTTGGATGATGCCGGTAATGCCAATGCCCACCAAAACTCCCTTGAACGGAGTATTGGTGATCTTTTTCAAGATGCGCCGCATCTCGTTTCCCGCAACAGCCTGGAGATTGTCGCTCATCATGTTCATGCCAAACAGGAAGAGAGCCAATCCACCAAACAAGTTGACGATGTCCAGCCAAGTCATATTCTACGATACTCCAGAAAGGGTAGTTTTTACGATAATTATCAGGTTGATAATATGGTCAAGACCTTTTTGGTTTCCGGATTCGTTTAGGGTAATGTATCTGACAGTATAACAGATAGTTCTGAGTCAGACAAGTTGCGCCAGAAACTGTCTGTTGCTTGTCTGGGTATGGTGTGGTATGCTTAGCTTTCGATGTCCAAAGCGGGAGCGGCGTTCGTCAAAGCGGTGTACGCTTCTTTCGCAGGCTGGTTTCCAGGTTTCCGGGCTCAGGGTTACAAACTGCAGGTAGCGGGAGATAAACTCTTGCGCAAGTTTTTGGAAGGTATTGGTTTCAAATTCGCCAGCCCAAAAAAGCAGCAGATGGCTGATGTCGTCTTCCGGGGCAGCTTCCCGCGAATCTGAAAAGTCTATAAGCCAGCACGAAGTATCTTTAATCAGGATATTGCGTGGTTGATTGTCCCAATGACAGATGCAGCGGCCTTCTTGCAAGGTTGCCAGATGGAAAGCGCTGATGGTGTCCGCCAGCAGGACGCAAATCCGGGTATCCAGCGGGAGGTCGAGATAGGGCGTGCCCTGAACTTGTTCCAGCACAATAAGGTCTGGCTCGTTCCACCTTATCAATCTGGGAGTTTGAGGTAAAGCGAGGCTATAAGCCGCCATCTCGCGATGGAAAGCCCCGGGATCGGAGAAGTATTTGTAAACCTGACCGTCGCGGATAATCAGGCGCGATTTCTCTTCAAATCTATTGGAGTTCTTATTCCACTTTGAAGCTTTCAATCCGGTTTTGTTCAAAGAGGGGAACCAACAGCTCGTTGGTGGGTTGATGGTAATAGATGTCAGCAGGGCTGTTTACTGCACTCTTCCATTGGATGAAGCGGTTTTGTTCCTGGGGAATCATATAGATGGCGTTCTCTCCCCAGGAGCTGATATAGATTCTACCCAGATCGTCAATGGCGATCCCATCCAAATTGTCATACAGGGTTTCTTTGAAAACAGACAGGTCATTGGTGTCAAGATTCAGAGTCAATATCGGCGAGCCTTTGCTGAAACAAACGATCAGCATCTGATTGCGGGGACGGTCGTAAACAAGGCCATTGGGTGATTTGAGCAAGGGGGAGCTGATGCTTTGAACCTGGCGGGTGCCGGGGTTTACAATGAAGATCCTATCAGCTTCGGTATCGGTGACATAGAGCTTGCCGTAGCGGTCGCTTTCCACGTCGTTCAGCATCTTGGCTCCCTCCACCGGGATGCTTTGGCTTATCTTTTTCTCCTGCAGGTCGATCACATGCAATTGAGTCCTGTCCGCCACATAAAGAAAAGGGGCAAGCACCTTCATCCCGCGGGGATTTTTGATTCCCTTGCCAATAAAGAGTTTCAAACGACCCTTGTCGTCCATGCTCAATATCTTGCCATTGCCGACATTGGAAATCAACAAAGTGCCATTGACGCTGTCAAAAGCTATGCTTTCCGGTTTATTCAATTTCGCGGGGCCCAAGATCCTGCCCAGGATCAAGATTGCCAGCAGGATCAATACCAGCGCCGCCAAAATGATTATGATTCTGTTTTTGCTGAGTTTGTTCAACATTATCTCCTTGTATCAGTGTTTAGATTTGATGCTCCAGGTGCAGCCTTCGGGGGTGTCTTTGATCTCGATTCCCAGGGCCGCGAGGTCATCTCTGATCCTGTCCGAAACAGCCCAGTCTTTTTTAGCCCTGGCTTGCGCGCGGTAAGCCAGGATGAGTTCCATTAGTTGTTTGGACAGGTCGGGGACGGAATCTTGCAAAATGCTTTCCAGATTTTGGAAAAATCCCAGCACCCGACCTAACTTGACCAGCATCAGGGCGGCTTGCTCGCGCTGAGTCCGCGGCAAATGCTCATTCCTGATCTGCCGGTTAAGGTCGAACAACACGGCGATGGCTTTGGCGGAATTGATGTCGTCATCCATGGCGGCGATGAAGTCTTGTTCCGCCTGCGACAGGCTGTTATCCTCAACGATGCTGTTTTCCACAAACCCAATGCTCTTCAGCGAGCTGTAAAAGTTTTCAACCGCCCGTTCGGATTCCTCGATTATCTCACGGTTGAAATCGATAGGGGAGCGGTAGTGTTTGGAGAGGAAGAAGAAGCGGATTGCTTCGGGGCTGTGATGCTCCAGGATGTCGCGCGCGTTGAAGAAGTTTTTCAGGCTTTTACTCATTTTTTCGCCTTCGACATTGAGGAAACCGTTGTGCATCCAGTAGTTTGCCAGAGGTTTGCCGGTGAGGGCGAGGGCTTGGGCAAGCTCATTCTCATGGTGGGGAAAGATCAGGTCGATCCCGCCGCCGTGGATGTCGAAAGTTTCGCCCAGGTATTTGCGGCTCATAACCACACATTCCGTGTGCCAGCCTGGACGCCCCTCGCCCCAGGGGCTTTGCCAGAAAGGTTCCCCGGGTTTGCTTCGTTTCCAAAGGGTAAAGTCTGCAGGATTGCGTTTTTGCAGGTTTTCTTCGACCCGGGCGCCTGGCATCTGGTCTTCGGTTTTTTTGCCTGAAAGGCTGCCGTATTCAGGCAGAGAGGCTGTGTCGAAATAGACATCGCCGTTAACTTCATAGGCGTTGCCTTTTTCCACCAGGGCGTTTATCAGCTCGATGATCTCCGGCATCACCTCCGTGGCCTTGGGTTGGTGGGTTGGAGGCTTTATTCCCAAGGCTTGCGAGTCATCCAGAAAGGCCTGGATATACTTGCTGGCGATATCTTCAAAGCTGGTCTGTTCTTCGATTGCCTGGGCTATGATCTTGTCATCGATATCGGTGATATTCTGTACGTAGGTGACGTCATAGCCGCGATACTCGAAATAGCGTCTCAGGACGTCGAAAAAGATGAAGGCGCGGGCGTTTCCGATGTGAAAATAGTTATAGACAGTGGGCCCGCAGGCATAGATCTTTACCTGTCCCGGCGTGATGGGAATGAATTCCTCTTTTTTCCGTTTGCTTTGATTGTATAGTTGCATTTAATCCTCAGTTATAGATCACCAGCCGTTCAGTCTTTTCCGCTTTGCGATTTCCGGACGAGGCTTTCAGCTTGATAAAATAGGTGTTGTTCGCCAGTCTGCCACCCTTTTTGTCCCTGCCATCCCAATGGATTTTATTGAAACCGGTAAGGCCAGTCGTTTTGATGGTGTGTACCTTTTTGCCGGTGATGGTATATATATCCAGTGTGAGGTCGCAGTTTTCAGAGAGCATAAAGGTAAACCAGGTTTCCTTGGACATTGGATTGGGATAGGGGAGCAGACGGTCAATGGTCAGCTCACCGCCCTTCTTAACAAAAAAATCAGTGGACTTAACCGCCGGGCTGTTAAAGTTGTCAAAAGCAATGAGCTGTATCGTGTGGTGCCCTTCCTGCAAACCGTTGAGGGGGTATCTGAGCGTGCCCAGAGTGTGCGAATCCGGCTCATAATTGAAGTATGAGGTTACGGGAACCGCTTGCAGTGAACCGTCCAGGATCATTAACATATTGTGCCCCGGGCTACCGGTGATGTTGATGCCGTTTTCATCTGAGATTCTGGCAATGAGGGTGGTGTTGGGAGTCACAGTATCACCTGGCCTGAAGTCCATGCTGCCCAGAAAGATTTCTATTTTGGGGACGTCTGTATTTTCCGCTATCACAGCCTGAGAGCTGAGCATGGTGGGGTATTTGTAGTTAACGTAGTCCTGTTTGGCGTCTTCATCCCAAAGATATGAGACAATCAGACCTGTGTCACCTGTGCGCACATCATCGGGAACAATGAAAGAGGCGCTGTAATCACCGGATTGAACAGAGACCTCTCCCTTGAAAAGGTTGTTGCCGCGTTTGCTGACGATGGTCTCATAGTCAAGACTGTCTCTGAACACCGAGTTGAAGGCTTGTATGCTTGCCATTCCGCTGTGCAGGCTGGGGCGGAAGTGCCCGTCGATCTGCACTCTCTGTCTCGCAAAAAGCGTATCGCTTTGGCTATCCTGATTGAGGCCAAGCACGGTGATCAGGCTGTCTCTGACCGGGGGAACTACTTTCAGTAGTGGATCGCCCAGTAAAACATAGGTGGCATCGTTGTCATCGCTGTTGGTGTGTTGAAATTTGGCTCTTGCGATGGAATATCCTAACGAGTTGCGGTTGTTTGCCAGGTTGTGCAGCAGGTTTTCCATCATGGGGCCGTTGCCGTAGGAGGCGCTCATTCTGGTGGCGGAGTAGGAGGCGATGGCTCCCACATTGTCTTGCAGCACCAGCTTTTGCCCCAGGCTCTCGTAGCCCCAATAGTCAAAATGGGAAACCTGGCAGGAGGCTGCCATGAAGAACGGCAGCTTGCCTTGGTTTGTAAAGCGTCCCATATCGGTCGCGCCGTTGAAATAGTCTTCAGCTCCCAATTTGTCATAGGATCCGTGTCCGATATAGTACCACACCAAGCGGCCTTCGTTGATGGCGGCGATCATGTCGTCCCGTGCCTGAGGCTTATTCTGGAACTCATCATACTCATACAGCCAGGCGAAAATCTTGTCCACCAGTATGCTGGGATGCACTTTATTGCCGGCGGATTCGACCTGTTGTGTGTGGACATTTTCATGCGTAGCGCTGCCATTGTACAGGTCATCGGCCAGGAAGACCATCGAGTTGCGCCACCAGCCACCCTGGGGTTCTTGCACATAGCGTTGGAAATTGCCCAGCATGTTGTTTAACTCATTGAGGTTCCGAACGGGATAGCGGCCGATTGCAACTTCCGGATACGATGCCTGGGTGAGCATGACAAAATAATCGTCGGAAACTATCGCGTCTTTGCCAGTCCCCTTCTGGAAGACCATGATTTTATTCTTTTCAGCGGCCTGTGAAGAGTAGTTGCGCCAATCGACGGTGCCCAAACCCAGCAGGATAACAGAAGTCAGACGGGGAGTAGGGAAGTTGTGATAAACATGGCGGATGAACTGGCGGATTGCCACTGGGTCGGGATGTCCGCCGTTGAATTGGGTGATAATATCTGACTGCCTTACCACCAGACTCTTCTTCCCAAGTAAATCCAGATGCATGGATGCCAGCGATTGAGCCTGGCTAAGGAATTCATCCGGGGTGATGATCAGGTTGTCCACGGCGCCCGAAGGAGAGGCAATATCTGCCGGATTGACTGCAGTGATGTTTAAGGGAGCGTATAGCTCGGAATCTGAGCTTAAAATGTAAGTTGTATTAGACACTCCAGGGGCTACGAAATAAAACCCGTTCTCAGCCGTTCTCAAGGGGACTATATCCGTTTCCCCAAAACCGTTGATTCTATAGACCCAGGTATTCGAGTTGCCTGTGAAATTATAACGGACGTTTTCTCCGTAATTAAAGGCTAACTGGTTGACCAGATACTGGCCTGTTGACTTATTGAGCAAACGCTTATAATCCACCGTGATCCAGTTTAGAAACAGATTGTCGGCGCCGTCTCTGATGACTTTTATCCGGATCGTGTTTGAACCATTTTGGAACGATGAGGTGGGTTTGAAGAAAATGTATTCCGGATTGCCGCGCCACCTGAAGGTGATGCCGTTCAAAGTGTCGGCTGGAATGGGCTCTCCGTTCACATAAACTGAAATGTTGTGCCAGAGACGGGATGGAATATCCTCCTGTTGTATCCAGAAGCTGAGGTTTTGCGAGCTGGAAGTGTCCAGATCCTGGAGGTTGACCTGAAACTCATACTCGGCTGTCGTGTTGCCAAACATGCGGGTCATATACCAGTCAAAACCTGCCTGTTCCCTACGATGGCTTTCGGTTTCCAACCGAAACTGATCGTTGTGGCTATTGCTCTGATTAACCCATGTGGTGTAGGCAGGAAGTTCCTGCATTCTCAGGGGCGTGCCGCTGAAACCGTTACCAAAGGTTAGCCAGTAAACGGTGTTGCCGGAGTATGGATTGTAATAGGTGGCATGTGACTGCAGGGTTTGATTCTTTTTTATCCCGTTCCGGTTTGTACCATAGAATACGATATAATCCTGCGGGTCAAAGCTGCCATCCTCTGCTCCGACCACCCGGATCGGTATTTCACGGAATTCCGGGCCAGGATTGTTGATCAGGTATGGCAGAAGCTCCCCTCCCGTGGTAAACAGGCGAAAACTTGCAGGGTCAACTACCGATAGCGGAAAGCTGCTTAGCTGGTTGTAGCCCAGCTTGAACATGCCATCCCGGTCTGTCTCCAGGCGAATCCAATGGTCAGACCGGCTAAAGTCGGCATAGTTAATAGTTTCTTTGGCTGCGGAACGCCAATGGCGAACCTGGTTGGGATTCAGCATATCCGATAGCATCAAATCGCTCAACTCATCCGGTTCAGCCGGGCTTTTTAGACCGGTGTTGCCCAAAATATCTATCCTGATAAGTGCCCGGGTAGTGACATTCAGGTTGTAAGCGCCATCGTAAGAAAATGGATGGATCTGTAAGGGAACAAAGCCATACCCGCGGTATGTGCCGTGGGGCAGGGTTTTAAGCAGGGTTGTCGGTTGCTCCGCATAAAGACGTTCGTTGATGGTGTATCTGTTATCTGAGATGCCATCCACCATCAGAATTTCGGGTACTGGCGCAAGGCGCTTGGTGAGTACCTTGCTTTCCACGCTCGAATCCAGTATCGTGGCCGTGATGTCTCCAGATGGCGGAATTCCGATTTTTACTTCCGCATGAGGTATCAGAGGAGATCCGCTCACTGATGAGTAGTACATTCCAGACGCTTGAATCCGCAGCGTGCCATTTTCCTCTGACAGGTTGTAGGCATCAAGACGATACTCGAACAGGATGCTGGAATCTGTTTGTTGGATTACGGTTACGGTCGCTCCTAACAAAGTTAGCGAGAAGATGCTCACAACGAGCAGAAACCAGCCTTTCATGCTTTCCTCCTTTCTTTAAAAATATGCTCCAGAAGGTAGATCAGGCCGTAAAGAATAGCCATGAATAAGAAGATTCCGCCCATTCCCAGGGCTGAGATCTTAAGGGCGCTGACAAAGTTTTGCATTACCATGGTTTGTGCGTCCGGAGTCATCAATATACCTCGACTACTTTTAATAGTGATAAGCTCTGTTGTTGTGGATCATAAGGGCACGATAGATCTGTTCCACAAGGATCAATCTTGCCATCTGATGCGTAAATGTCAGCTCAGAAAGACTTAACACCGCATCTGATCTCTGTTTCAAGGTCAGGTCAGTTCCATAGACACCGCCAATGATAAACACAACACGTTTATTATGAGATATACTAACCAGATATTCAGAGAATTCAAGCGATGATTTCATCTGGCCTTTTTCGTCCAACAAAATCACATAATCATCAGGCTTGAGACGCTTGAGGCAGTTTTGCGCTTCTCCAAACTTCACGGCTTCGACGCTTCCTGCTTTGCTGATGCTGACATCAGCCAGTTCCAGGATTTCCAATTTTGCCATGGGAGACAAGCGTTTCAGATACTCGTCTATGGCCTGTTTAAGCCAGGCTTCCCGGGTCTTGCCAAACTGGATTAAGCGTAGATTCACCGCTGCATGCAGGTCATGGCCATGGCCATGCAAAGCACCTTCAGCTCTCCCCGGTCTGCGCGGGAGGGTATCAGGATCGGAGCTTTGGTGCCCACCACCACATGGGCAACCCTGTAACCGCAATAATGGGTGAGCAGTTTGCCATAGATATTACCTGCTTCGATGTTTGGCACAATCAGCACCTCCGCGCGTCCGGCGACAGGTGATTCTATGCCTTTGAGCCTGGCCGCGTCTATGTCAACCGCGTTATCGAACGCCAAGGGGCCTTCGATGATACACCCGGGGATCTGGCCTCTCTCATTCATACGCGAGATAATGGCCGCATCGACCGTTGCCTGCATCTTGGGGTTCACTATCTCGACAGCCGTAAGCATTGCCACCCGAGGCGTTGGGCTTCCAAAAGCATGAGCGACCTTGACGGCGTTCTTGACAATCGCAATCTTCTCTTTCAGATCAGGAGCGAGATTCACCCCTCCGTCGCTCATCAGCTTGACCCCGCTGGGATGCTCATAAGCCAAAACATCGGATATGACGTCGCCCAGGCGCAGCCCCTTTTCTTTGTCCAAGGCCGCACGCATCACCATGCCAGAATCTGATTTGCCTTTGAGGATAATATCCGCCTTGCCCTCGTTTACCAGTTGGACGCTAAGTTGGGCTGCTTTTACCAGATCATCGCCTGTATCTGCTATCTCAAAGCTCTGTTTTTGTTCTGGAGACATTTTTTCCAGCAGAGCAAGGATTTTTTGTTTGTTGCCAACCAACAGGCTGTCGGCCAGGCCCTCTTGTTTGGCCAGGATCGCGGCATCCAGAACGGATTCGGTATGGGCTCCCGCAATCACTACAGTGGCCTTTACTTTCCCATGGACGTGGGCTTTCATTTCGTCTAAATTCTTAAACATTTATTCTCCTTTGTGGCGAGTGTAAAAAACACCGGTCAATGCGTGTATTTCTCGATGAAGTCATCCACCAAAGAGTCTTCGTTGGGGCTCAACTGAGCCAAGATCTTGCGTAGCGCTTCTTTCTGGATTTGGCGAACCCTTTCGCGGGACAAGCCCAGGGTTTCAGCGATCTGGGCAAAATTCTGTGACTCTTTGTCTTCATTCAAACCGAAATAAGTGCGGATGATATCCGCCTCGCGATTATCGAGGCTGTCTATGGCCTTGTTCAACTTTTCATGGATGCGATCCCGGTAATAGATTTTCTGCGGATCTGTGAGATCTTCATCCCTCATCATGTCTCTCATGGTGAATTCCTGGAAGTCGCCGGAATACAGCGGGTCGTCGAAAGAGGTGGTTTCCACCAGTTGCCCCCGCAACTGCTCGATCGATCTCTTGGGAAGCTGCATTTTCTCGCTCAGCTCTTCTTTGGTGGCGGCTTCCCCGGTTTCCGAATAGATGCGGTCTGAAGCTGCTTTGATACGATGGACGGAACTTGCTTTGCCCATTGGAACGCGGATCAGGGAGCTCTTTTCGGACACTGCCAGCATGATGCGCTGCTTGATCCACCAGATGGCGTAAGAAATCAGCTTGATACCTTTATCCGGATCGAATTTCTCGACAGCCTTGATCAGGCCGATATTGCCTTCGCTGATCAACTCTGAGAGGGACAAGCCTCTATTCTGGTAGCGGGATGCTATCTTGACCACAAATTTCAGATTTGCCTGGATCAGCTTGTGCATCGCCTCCGCATCCCCATCCCTGGCCCGGAGAGCCAATTCGTGCTCTTCCTCACGGCTTAGGGTTTTGTAATGCGAAATCTCTTTCAGGTAGCTTTGCAGCGCTTTGTCTGCAAAAACGCTTTCTTTCTTCATGCCATCCTGCGCTTTGTTCTCAATTCAGCTTTAAAACTTTGCGGGGGTTGATCGCTTTACCCTTGATGCGATATTCAAAATGTAAGTGTGGCCCGGAAGCGTTGCCTGTGGAGCCCACATAGCCAATCAACTGCCCTTTGCTCACTTTTTCGTCCACTTTCACCAGGTTGATGGAATTGTGAGCGTAAACCGTCATCACGAAATCCGGGTGTTCAAGCACTATTACATTACCATAATTCCCCTGAACGCCGGAAAAGACCACCACGCCGTCCAATACTGCATATATAGGAGTGCCGGTCTTGGCAAAGATGTCGATACCCTTGTGAGGCCTGCCATGGCGCAAGCCAAATTCAGAGGTGACCCTGCCGATGGTGGGGATTGCCAGATCATCCCTGATCAAGCCAGACTTTTGCAGTTCCGCTTCGCTGATCAGGGGGCTTTTCCTACCCATCTCGCTTGGAGGAGGGGTGCCTGCCAACCAGATCTTCTGGCCAACGCTGATGTCGTTGCTGCTGAGGTTATTCAACTTTTTCAGTTCATCAACCGTCATCCCGTTTTCCTTGGCTATCTTGTAGAGTGTGTCCTTTCTTTGCACCACATAGATCTTTTGCACGATGGTGGTATCCGGTTCCGTGGCTGCCCTGGCTGGCGGGCTTTGCTCCGGCTGAACCGCAATCTCCGGTTTTGGAACGTCATCCTCTTCAACTCCGGGATCCTTGATCAACAGCCTGTCGCCTGGATGGATGCTGTATGTGACATCATCCATGTTGTTCCAGGCCAGCAGATCCTTCAAAGCCAGGCCATGATTTACGGATATGCGGTAGAGGTTGTCTTTGGGCTGCACCGTGTAGTAGTAGCTATCCGGGAGGTCTTTGGGGGGTGTGGTTGTCTGCGCTGGTCTGGCGGCAGACGCTAAGTTCTCATTACCGGTTGGGGGCACTGGCATTGCTACGGATGGGGGTGCTATCACCTGTGTTGGCTGACTGCTTCCCGGTTCTTCTATCAATTTGATCTTAAGTCTCTGGTTGATAGATAATCTGTTGTCTGGAAGTTGATTAAGTTCTTTGATCTGTTCAATTGTCACACCGTAGCGTTTACTTAGAGAATACAGGGTTTCTCCTTTTTTCACTGTGTGAAGCTGATACTTAGCCGCCACGATCAGCGGAAAAAGCATCATCAACAACAGCAGCAAGACACGAGACACAGGCCCCCGTCCTTCGAACCTGTCATTTATCTTAGCGTCAATGTATTTCAAATTCTTTATATTCAATCGCATTGTCCAATTCGCGTGCTTCCATATCCCGCACCAGGATAAATCCCCTGCCGGCACGCAGATATGTGCAGAACAGCTCAAAATCCTCCCCGCGCCCTTGGGCGAGGATATACACCGAGCCGTCTGCTTTGTTTCTCACGTATCCCCGGATGTTACATAGTCGTGCGCATCGGCATGCAAAGTGGCGAAAACCAACGCCTTGCACTCTTCCACGCACATCGATTTCCCATGAAGGCATATTACAACTCCACTTCCGGCATCAATACCGTGTATTTGGGATACGGTAATTTGTCAAGCATTCGTTTCACGGATACAAAAAGCTCTCTTTCAATCTAAGTAGAGATTATTGAAAGCAATAATAGCTTTGTTCCCAACAACACATTTTTTAGACCGGCACAAAGGCTGAAATCATTACTGCGCAATAGTGGAAAACCTGCTCCTTTCCGCCCTCATACATTGATCGCTGATTGATCACTAATTGACCCCTGGGCAATCGCCGCGCTGGAAATTGCCTGGCGTTCAATGGGCGGTCAATGGGACATGAAAGCGGGAGGGGGTCAGGATGGCTTGCAATGCTTGCGTCTCCAAGCATAAAATGCTTACCTTTCCGATTTTGCTTCATAGCTCCGTCCTTTGCTGCTACTGGCTTTGATGCCATCATCCTTAGGTCATCCCTCACCGGGTTAAGGATGACCCCAGGATGACATAGTCTTAACTGCCACTCACGCATGAGGGCGATAGCGGTGCCGCCGCATACCGATGCGTCCTTATCGTTTATGAGCTTGGAATTCATACAAAGCTACCTGCCGGTAGTTGGCTCCAGGCCGTCAAAGGCGCCTCTCAGTCCCGCCGGGAAAGGTGGCTTTGAATATGCTCGCTGCGATACCGGGAATCAGATTTCCTCGGCATCCTGTCCATATATTTCTTTGAAGCGTTCATTTCCGATATCCGCTGGCAGGCCTTCAAAAACAATTCTGCCATCCTTGAGGGCGATCACACGGTTTCCATAGCGTCTGGCAAGGCTTAAAAAATGGAGCGAGCAGATCACGGTGATGCCTTCACGGTTGATCTCGCCCAGATATTGCATGATGGAATCCGCGGTGGCTGGATCCAGGCTGGCGACTGGCTCGTCGGCCAGGATTACGGACGGTTCCTGCATCAGGGCGCGGGCTATGGCCACCCTCTGCTGTTGGCCTCCCGACAGTTGTTTCACCTGGCGTTTGGCAAATTCATGCAACCCGACTCTCTTTAGATTATGGTAAGCCTGTTCAATTTCTTCCGCCTTAAAGGGTGAGAAGGGGTTGTGATACCCCAGTCTGCCTGTAAGCACATTGGTGAGTACGCTCAGATTCTTAACCAGGTTAAACTGCTGGAAAACCATGGCGATATGCCTGCGATAGCGTCTCAATTGGCCAGGTTTGTAGGAGCCTACCGGCTCTCCGTCAAAGAGGATACTGCCGCCGCTCGGTTCGATCAGGCGGTTGATGCAACGCAAAAGGGTGGATTTGCCGCTGCCGGACAAGCCCAACAGGATGATGAAATCACCCCGCTGAACGTCAAAAGAGACGCTGTCCAGCGCGTTGGTCTTGCCGTCGTAACTCTTTCTCAAGTTTTGAATCTGAATCTGCGGCATCGTCTCTTCTACTTCAGCAATGTGGCAGGATCCATACCCATGGTTTTCAGTGTCTCGCGCACCACGTCATAATCCTCATCAGTGGCTCGGCTAAGGCCATCGATGTCATACAGCGCGCGTAAGTTTTCCTTGCCTTCCTCGCTGGAACTGTATTTCTCCAGGGCGGCAATCAGCTTGTTCTCGATAACGGTGGGGAAGTTCTTTCTGATGGTGACCGTATCGTTTGGTATCCAATCCGTAAAGTCCAGAATTCTAAGCTTTTCAAATACGTCAGGATAGGTCTCCAGCAGCTTTTCCCTGGCATCCATGGGAACCCCCTTGGCGTTGGGTGGTGACCAATAAGTACAGGCGACGTCGGCTGTTTTGTTGTACACCGCGGTTATTGCCTGGGGGTGCCCGCCCGCGTAGAATATCTCACCCGGCTCAATCCCCTTTTGCTTGAGTATCGCGGAGGGATAGATATAGCCGGAAGTGGAGGCGGCGTCGGTGTAAGCAATCGTTTTGCCGGCAATATCTTCCAGGCTCATGATATCGCTGTCGGCACGGACTACAAACTGCCCCCTGTATTTGGTCAAACCGTCACGGATAGTCATAAACTCAACCTTGGCGTCGTACTTTTCCTTGGCCAGAATGTACGCAAAGGTCGGCAGCCAGGCGACATCCGCCTGATATGTGCCCAAGGCCTCGATCACGGCGGCATAGCTGGTGGGCACGGCAACCCGGAAGTGCATTCCTGTTTCCTGCTCCAGGAACTTTGCTATGGCCTCGCCGCTGGTGACCACCTTGCCTGCCTCCATGGAAGGCACAAAATACATTTTAATAGGATTCTTCTTGGTTCCCAAATCACGGTTGGCCTTTTCGAGGCGGGTTTGCTCGCTCAGGCAAGCCGGAAGCAGCAACAAAGCTGCCACGATCAATATCAATCCTGCTTTTTTCATAAGATTCATCTCCCCAATAGCTTTTTGATCAGTGTCTGATCATGTTAAATCCATTTCCAGTCCTCAAAATACTGGTCAACGACCAACAGAGGGCGGTTCAAACGTTCCTTGAGACCCAGTTGAGAAATCCCATCCAGGGTCAGGCAATCGCTGTTGAAAAGGTTGTTTGGCAGCATCACTGCCCCGCTTTGTCCGGCTTTGTGCTGCTCAAGAATATCTTTTGCCGTAAGTAGTCCACTCACGCTGACTTGTTCGCCAAAAAACTTGTTTGTGATGCTCTGCACCTGCACCGAAGACCTTTCCAGACCCTTGTTCATGCTCTCGGCCAGAGAATCGATGGTCTCGCGGGCGGACCTTGCCGTTAGCAGATGAAAAGGCAAGGCAGCCTTGTCCAGCTCGCGCAACAGGGCTTTCCTCTTTTTTTTGAAGTTTTCGCGGGTCAACCGAAGCATGCCTATTCCATTTTCCAACTGGGGAAAATCCCCATAATAATCAAGACCGGGGATGGGTTCGCCAGCCAAAAGGAACAACTCGTCCGCCGCCTGGACAATATCGTGTTCTTGCCTCGCCGCGGCGCAGATGGAAAGAATATCCCTGGCCATATCCGGGTCGATGGCTTCCAGCCTGGTCAGCCTGCCGCGGAACTTGGTAAGCCCCACCGGCACTACGCCAATGGAAAGCAGGTTTATCCTGGATCGAGCCAGGTCTGCAAGGCTTTTACGCAGCTCCTCACCTGTATTGTATTCCGGCACGCAAACAAACTGCACATGAAAAGATATTCCCTTGCGGGAGAGTTTCGCCATCAGCTTCATGATGTCGAAGTCTCTGTCGTAGCCCATCATTTGCTTGCGCAATGCTGGATTGGTGGTGTGCAGGGAAACATACAGGGGCGAAATGTGCTGGTCTGTGATGCGTTTCAGTTCCCGGGGCGTGAGGTTGGAAAGCGTGATATAGTTTCCGAAAGTGTGGGAATAAAGGTAGTCGTCGTCCTTGCGGTAGAGGCTGGGCCTCATCCCTGGAGGCATCTGATCAACGAAACAGAACACACAATGGTTTTTGCACAGCTTGTGTTTATATTCGACAGGCTCGAGCCCCAGGGCTTTTCCCGGAAGCCTCTCGATGCTGGTTTGCCTGACTTCCCCGGAGGGAGACCTCAGCTCAATATCGAGCAGAAAGTCATTGGCGTAATATTGGAGGTCAAAGAAATCCGCGACAGGCATCCCGTTGATGCTCAGGATTTCGTCTCTGGCTTTAATTCCCGCTTTGGCTGCCAGAGACTTCGCTTGAACTTCCAATATCTTCAGGGGCAAAGCTTTTATACTCCCTCAGGCATTCCTGATCCGGTCAAAACGGTGTTTGAAGTGCTTGATGCCTTCAAAAATGGCTCTTGCCATCCGTTCCTGATAGCTGGGATTGTTTAGCATGGCTTCTTCTTCCAGATTGGAGATAAAGCCCATCTCTATCAAAATCGAAGGCATGAAAGCGCCACGCAGCACCCAGAAGTTGGCCTGCTTCACGCCCCGGTCTTGCGACTTGGTACCCGCCACCATGTTCTTGTGCACCCAGATTGCCAGTGAATTGCTGTTCTCCAGGTGCTCTGCCTGGCTCAGGTCGCTGAGGATGAAGTCCAGGTCGTCATACTTCTGTTTCTCTTCCGCTCCTTCATACAGCTCGACAACCCCGTTTTCCAGGGCTTCCACCGCCCTGCTGTCGGTGTTTTTTGCAGTGGAAAGGTAATAGGTCTCCAAGCCCTTGGTTGACCGGCTGTATGAGGCGTTGGTGTGCACCGAGACAAACAAATCCGCCTTTTTCTCGTTGGCAAATCTTGTCCTTTCCCCCAAGGATACAAACCGGTCATCCGAGCGGGTCATCAGGACTGTTATGCCCAGCTCTTTTTCCAGTAGCTGCTTGAGTATCAGGCAGACGTTCAGGTTCAGGTCTTTCTCCCGGGTTCCCTTTTTTCCAACCGCGCCGGGGTCTTTGCCTCCATGTCCCGGATCGAGCACGATCCTCAGCACGGATTTGTCTTTAGCTTTGGTTATCTGCAGAGTTTTTCCCCTGTATTGAACAGACTGCGGGAAATGCAAGGGCAGGTGTTCGGTGAGAAAGACCAGGGGTATCAGATACTCGGATCCGCTCTGGGCGAGGGGATACTGCATGCAGAAGGTTTCCGTCTTGTAAGTATAATAGGCGGAATCTAAAAAGAAGACAAACTGCTCACCATACAGATGGAAATAGTATCTGTGATCGGCGCGGTCTTCCTTGGTTACCGAGCCGAAAAGGGGGTTGATGTTTTTGAAGTCAGCATATTCCACTCTGTTTATCATAGATGTGGAAAGTGTATGCTGCGATTTGTCATTCTTCACATGGACGTTCAGCCCTGCATTCAGTGCCGAACATAGTGAGATAACAAGGGTTAAAAGTATCAGTCTAAACTTTGGCATGTATGTGTTTTCCTCTAAAGTGCAAGTTCTTTCCTTCCAACTTACTGCCCCTTTCTGTAAACTGGGGTGTCCAATCGGAAGACGGGGACAGTTCCTGGGTGAAGATGAGGTCAATTTCCAGTTCCCGCGCCGCCTCAAGGGCATCCTGGTATTCCTCGAAACTGATTCCCCTGCTCAGTTCCTTGTGTTCAGCGGCTTGCGGGGTTGGGTAGTATTGGGACATCAGGCTGACGGCGATCTTCGCGCCAAGCTTTTCCCGCAGCTCATAAAGCGCTTTGCGGGTGCCGGAAATGCCATTGGGCAGCACCAGATGCCGGATCAGTAAACCACGTTGGGCTATGCCCTGGCTGTCGAGCCGCAATTCCCCAACCTGGCGCTGCATCTCGTGGATTGCTTCCAGGGCGACGCGGGGATAGTCTTTGGCTTGCGAGTATTTCTGGCCGTAGGCATTATGGGCGTATTTGTAATCAGGCAGATAGATATCGACCAGGCCTTCCAGCCTGTTCAAGGTTTCCACCTTTTCATAGGCGTTGCTGTTCCAGACGACCGGTATCGTCAGCCCCGCGGCTTTCGCGTCCTTGATGACTTCCACCAGTTGGAGGCTAAAATGGGTGGGGGAGACGAAGTTGATGTTGTGAGCCCCGGCTTTCTGAAGCTCCAGGATCAGCTTAACGCATTCTTCCCGTGTATAATACCTGCCCCAGCCCAGATGCGAGATTTCGTGGTTCTGGCAAAAGCGGCAGCGCAGATTGCAGTGCGACAGAAAGACTGTCCCGCTTCCCCCGGTTCCGCTCAGGACGGGTTCTTCCCCGTGGTGCAACTGGGCAAGGTTGATCTTGATTTCGCTTCCCGCGCGGCAGAATCCCAGCTTTTCGTAGCGGTTTATCCCGCAATTCTGGGGGCAGATCGTGCAACTGGCAAGATCAGGATTCATCATCATATTCAGCTTTTCAATGTGAAGGCCTGGGGAAGCAGCGACTCCAGATTGCTCCGGCAGATTTGCGCGCGGTTGGCATAGAGCACTTCCATGGCGGGATTGAACTCCGCCAGCACCTGACGGCAGGCGCCGCAGGGCGGGAAAAGCTTGTCGTCGTCCACATAGATGGCGATGGCCACGAAGTCCCGAAATCCTGCATTCACCGCCTGAAACACCGCGTTGCGTTCGGCGCAGATGGTCAGTGAGTAGGACGCATTTTCCACATTGCAGCCGGTGAAGACGGTTCCGTCACCGCATAGCAGAGCCGCTCCCACTTTATAGCCGGAATAGGGGGCGTAAGCGTTCAAAGACGCTTCCTTTGCCGCTTTCAACAGTTTGTCAAATTGTCCGGAAACTTCCATAGTATTATCCAAGCAGAGCCAGAATCAATCCTCCGGCAATCACCGAACCGATCTGGCCGCCCACATTGATACTCACTGCCGGCATGAGCAGGAAATTGAAGGGGTCTTCTTTTTGACCCATGTTATGAACCACCCGCGCGGACATCGGGAAGGCGGAGATACCGCAGGCTCCCACCATGGGGTTGATCTTTTGTTTGCGAAAAAGGTTCAGCAGCTTGGCAAAGAGCACTCCCCCCGCCGTGTCGAACACAAAGGCAACCAGCCCCAGGCAGAAGATGAGCAGTGTTTCCGGGCGTAGGAAGTTTGCGCCCTTCATGGTGGAGGCGATGCTGATGCCCAGGAAGATGGTGACGATGTTTACCAGTTCGTTCTGGGCTGTCTTGGAAAGGCCTTCCAGCACCCCGCATTCGCGGATCAGATTGCCGAACATCAGGAACCCGATCAAGGCCACCGATGCGGGAACAAGGATGCCCGCTATCAGGGTGATGGCAATGGGGAAAATCACTTTCACGACCTTCGGCACGTCGCCGGAGTTGTAGTCCATGTGGATCTTGCGCTCTTCCCGGGTGGTAAGCAGGCGGATCACCGGCGGTTGGATGATAGGCACCAAAGCCATATATGAATATGCCGCCACGGATATGGCTGGCAACAGCTCGCGGGCAAAACGGTTGGCAACATAGATCGAGGTAGGCCCGTCGGCGGCGCCGATTATGCCTATCGCTCCTGCTTGCTTGAGGTCGAAACCCAATAGGGTGGCCAATATCAGTGTGACAAAGATACCAAGCTGTGCCGCCGCGCCAAACAGCAGCATGGAAGGGTTTTTCAGCAAGGGAGTGAAGTCTATCATTGCTCCGATGCCAATAAAGATCAGCAGGGGGAAAAGTTCGGTGGTGATGCCCGCGTCGAAAAGGATTTTGAGGGGGCCATGCTCTCCCACGGCGGCCGACAGGGGTATGTTGGTCAGAATGGTGCCAAACCCGATCGGCAGCAAAAGAGCCGGCTCATATTTTTTGGCGATGGCCAAATAGATCAGCACCAGCCCGATCACGATCATGATCGCCTGCTGATATTCAAAGGCCAGTATCCCGCTGAATAGTGTCTGCATCGGCAAACTCCCATAATTTTTCTCTACCTCCAACAAAATTGGATGCAATTTGTTTGTCAATCATAAATCTCAGACAGCCCTTGTCTGGTGTGGTTCGTTTCCAGGCTGGCTGGTTGTTTAAAAACATCCACAAATTACACAAATTAACACGAATTAAAAGAACAGAACAAGGACAAGCGTCCAGTCCAAAACAAGCACCCGACACCGAAACAAAGCACCCCCAGACTATCAACCGTGTCATCCCGGGCTTGACCCGGGATCCAGTCTTTTAAAAACATCCACAAATTACACAAATTAACACGAATTAAAAGAACAGGATAAGGACAAGTGTCCAGCCAAAAACAAGCACAAAATCCCAAAACCGCACCCCATAACCCCAATCCGCGCCAATCTGCGCCTCTTATCCGCGCATATCTGCGTGAACCCCTCGACCCGGGATCCAGTGCCCAGGGGTGGCAAAATCCGTTTGCCACAGAGGCCGGAGGCCTCTCCCAAACAGGCAACTCCGTTGCCTCTGCCGAACGGACTTCGGCAGCCCCAAGGGTGGCAAATCCCGAACCCATATTATACCAATCCGCGCCAATCTGCGCCTCTTATCCGCGCATATCTGCGTGAACCACTTACCCGGGATCAAGTCTTTTTGAAAACTCCGAGTAAGATTAGAAACAAAGAACATTCTTTCATCCTCCCATGAATTCGTTTTATGCCCCTATATATATAGGGGCTACGATCCCCCCAAACCAGACGGGACGCTGCTTCCAGAGCCAGACGCGGGTGACACGTTCCGGCAGCCAAGCAACCGCCGCCACTCTCTGCCCTCGCGCGCGTGAGGCAGCGAAGTCTATGTTTTCCTTGGGTCATCCTTAACCCGGTGAGGGATGACCTAAGGATGATGGCACCAAATCCAGTAGCAGCAAAGGAGGGCGCTATGAAGTAAAATAGAGAATGTTAGCACTATAAGTTAAACAAGGCAAGTAAAACAATGCCTCTTGGAGAACAGGGAACATGCTCACAATCAAGGAACTACCCGCTCAGTTTGCATGAAATCCGAGTTTGAGGTTGACACAAACCGCTTGTCCTGATATTCAGTTTTTATGCTCAGCCAACCAGCAGTGCCTTCGGCTCGCAAGGCAATGCCGGAAGATAATGTTAATTTTCTGCTTCACACAATCTTAACAGAATAGAGAGGTCAATTTTAGCAGTGGCACAGATTCAGAACACACTATTGTCGATGGATAACGAGACCTACAGTCTGATCGTAGAGCAGCTTTCCTGCCTGGTGCAAGACAGCTTCAGCAACCTCAATATCCTCGATGAAGTTGCCAATTCCATCCTGATCCGCGTCATTAAAATGCCCCTGCATGACGGGGATATCAGAAGCACCGTTAACGCGCTGTATCCCCAGGTGATAGAAGAACTTTTCGCCGGTTACCACAACACTGCTTACAGATATTGCCTGAAACGCACCAACCAGGCTGACCTCTCCAATGACATCGCGCAGGAGACGATATATCTTCTGCTGACTTCAAAAAAGCTGATCAACCAGGTTGAGTTTTGGGTCAGAAAGGTGGCTCACAACCTGCTTTGCGAACACTACAGGAACCTGATGGATGAAAGCAGGCTGTACCAGGAGCTTGTAAATGAAGCATCCCTGATAAATCAGATCACGAGTAACGCGGATGAATTCAGCTTCAGCGGGCATGAAAAGCTTATCCCCGAGTCCGTATTGAGAGGAAGCAACTACGCCTCATATTTGAAATTGAAGCAATTTGACAATCTGGGGGATTACGCGAAGGCAAAGCACATCAGCTACGAAGCGGCCAAAAGCGTAAGCAAAAAAACCATCCGCAACCTGAAAGCAGAAATCCTGCTGGCACTGGGGTGGCAGGCAAGCCCGGATATCCTGGATTACAGGCAATACAAATCCATACAAAGCTTTATCCGGAAGCTGCTCGCGGCAATAAACGGCACCGGAAAAGGGCTGGCTGATCTGCGCAAGCTGCACCCCGCTTTGCCGGAGGCGTTGGAGGGCTATAAAAGTGTGGATGATTGGGGCATAACTATGCTTGGCGGGCGAAGGTTCCGCCTCTATCTCATGCATCTGGGAATGGAGCCATTCCCTCTGATGAGCACGGTTATCATTACTATCAACAACAGAAACCATGTTCAGGTGGAATCCTGCAAAAGAAACCAGCATGCTGGAACGCACAACATTCCTGCCAACGTATTGATACCAAAGGAAAAAGGAAGAGCCTTGTGGCCTTATGACAGGATAGTTTCCCTGTTAAACGAAAAAAACCGCTAATCCGCAACCCCCATTCCGGGCATTTTGACACTTTAACTAATCTTTCCTAGTTACCTAAGACAATGGGGCACATTAAAATAGGTCAAAATAGTACTTGACAAAAACACCTCGTATCTTTTTATTGCATAAGCAATTAACCAAATATCAAGAACGAGGT
>Ga0302242_1000752_pt1 | contig 28888 bp, 22 predicted proteins | sample AAG_UR_Lys_MG_FD_193510 | JGI IMG/M metagenome (GOLD analysis project Ga0302242, IMG submission 193510) | Enriched activated sludge microbial communities from anaerobic digester in WTTP, New Holstein, Wisconsin, United States - AAG_UR_Lys | ecosystem: Engineered > Bioreactor > Anaerobic >...
GTGTCGCGCTGGACTCTGAAAATGCTATGTGCTCTCCCAGGAAGGGAACGTTGGAACATACTCCGGGGGCGCAGTGATATGTAAGTATCGCGCCTATCTTGCGGTATGCTTCGCCTGTGCGGTTAGCCAGGTCGAGTTCCTCTTTAGTTACGTCATAGAATTTGGTCAGGTAGTCAGTGTTCCAGTATGGATTGGTCGTTGGCGGAACAGCGCAGGTAGCGCCACCTTCTACAAGGAGCTCGCACCAGTAAGTGTCGCCCTCCTGTCCGCTCAGCGCTACATGAGCACGCTTGATCGGGATAAGCTTTTCTGCATCGAAGGTGACTCCGAGCGCATAGAGCATTTCCATGGCTTTCTGTTTTCCGTCGCCTTCGGCTCCGTCTAGTATTCGTTTTTCTTCGTCAGTTAAAAACATTTCCAGCCGCCTTTCTGATCAGGAGTGTTGTAAAACAGGGAGAGATATACCGCCCTTTGGAAGGATGCCGATCTTTGCGTTTGGGATAAGACGCATCGCCTCATCAAGGGCAGACTGCACTGTTGAAAATCGGATGTACTGCATCGCGGCAAGGTCTTCTTCCGTAAGGCCCTCGCTTACTACAAATATCTTTGCTCTGTCTCTTATACGGCAGTTGCAGACTGCTAAGACAGCGGAAACTATGTCCGCGTTAACATCTTCAGGTGAAGCGGCTTTGAGTCCTGTGATGACTTCGTCAAGCTCAAGTGAGAGCCACTCACTGAAACGGGGGTGGTTATGAGCAAGTCCTTCATAACATGGTGCAGCAAAGACGATGATCCCGCCCTCTTTTACTGCGAAATATGCGCCCGTAACACCCTTTTCTGCCTGCCAGTAATCAAGGTCAGCGGGGGAAGAGCTTACAACAACGATATCGGCAAGAGCAGGCATATCGACTTTAAAGGATTTTTCGGCAAGCTTGACCCCGGCCCTGTGCGCTTTGATAAAATCTCCGGTGAATATCCCTGCGACATCACCCTCGTAATTTTTCACTACATTGAGGATGAAGGCAAGGCCTACTATCTTCGCTACCTCTTCCATGCCGCGGCGACAGGGATTTCCCTCTACCATTCCCAGTGGGATATCGGGACACAGTCCCGCAGTTAAGTGAGTGGCAGATGTTGTGACGAAATCACAGACTCCGGGCTGTACTATTTTTGCTCCTCCTGAATAGCCGGCGTCGCTGTGAGGGACGATGTTGCCAATACCGACAAGGAGGTCGGCGTCCAAAGCGTAGCGGTTGATATGTACCGGAACTTTATAGCCTCCGGCATCGACATGTCCAAGGTCGACCATGTCCTCTGAGACGGTAGCGTCATGCTGACGGACATGAAAACGCCTGATCATATCAGGCCCGAGCTTGTCAAGGATCTCCTGCTCTGTCATAACCCTGTGAGTTCCCGGCGCGGTCAGAAAACTCATGGCATCGTCCTGTATCCCGTTATCATTCAGGTAACCGGTCACGACCGGCATGATTTCAGCTACTGGAGTATCACGGGTGCTGTCTTCAACAAGAAAAACGATCTTCTTTTTGCCTTTTGCCAGTTCCTTCAGCGGAGGAGTTCCGATTGGATTATCCAGTGCATAGATAATTGCGCCCTTTAAGTCCTCAACTTTAGGAAGGCTGGTCATTTCACCGGTAAATATCACAGACCGTTGCGGAGCCTCGAATTCAATTTGTTTGTTGCCGTAGGGTATGCGGTACTTCATTTTACAAGCTCCTTTCGAAGCATGAAATTATCAGTTTTCAATAGAGATGATGCCATTATCTGCATCTACTGTAATTTTATCTCCGTCCCTGACACATTCGTAGAATTCTTCGTCGACATTGAAAACCGAAGGTATTTCCATAACCAAAAGAGCTGATACAAAAACCGGATCAGGATGACGGAGAACGACTGCTACGGGATTTTTGCCTTTCATTGCAATTTTAAAAAGTCCGTCCATCTGTACCACGGAGCTTCCTTTACCGGCATGGGCCACCAAAACTGTTCCTGCCATTGAGCGTCCTTCGAGCACATGTTTATGTTCAACTACGACACCGGTCTCAGGTTCGATCAGATAAAAGCATACGGCCTCATTGCTTACCAGGGCAGGGCCGGATGTTTGGCCCGCAACGATGTGTTCACATTTGAAAGTTTTCGTGCTCATATCCTTACCTCCCCGATCAAAGCCGCTTCAATTGCCTGTTCAAGCGGGCGGATCCTGAAATTGATTTTTCTGATCTCATTGTAATAGGCACATTTGGGTGAGTCGGTTACGGCATTTTTACCATAATAAGGCCACCAACAAGGTGGTACGTCTATTCAGGTATCAGCTACTATATGGCCGCCGGCACGGTTGATAATGTCAAGGAATCCCATCCTGCCTGCGAGTTCTTTTGTGAGTGAGCTTGTAAGAATCCAAACGTCAACGGCAAAATGTTTTTCGTTGCAGATCCTGGCGATATCTCCGACCTGCCTTAAAGACAAATGGGGACAGCCAAACATGGCGAAATCGATTTTCCCCGGTTCACCACATATCCTTTGACGTACCATTTCGAGATCCTTCTGCTCAATGACGACCTTCTTTTTGGGCTCTTTGCCCCCGAAAGCCGTCGCCAGATCAGGGGCTTCAGGGGTAATGCCAACTATATGGTAAAGTCCCACTGCACCTGAAGTGTTAAGCTGCGCACCAAAGTTCATAAACCCTTCAGGTGTAGCCCTTTCGCTGATGCCTACAAATGCAGGGACTTCCGGTCCTGTGTGGATAAGGGGATAGCACCAGCCAAGCAGCTGGTAATCAAAATCGTCTTTTATTTCTGCTTTGACCTCTACAAGTATCTCAGCCTTGCGGTTTTCATCGAGAAGAAAGCCATACTCAGGCACAAGCCCTGTTATTGCAGCACAAAGCGCGCTCTGAGAAGATTCCCTGTTTGTGCGTGCGCCAATTACAGAATTTACATAAGGAGTCGCGCTGGATTCAGAGAAGCTGATAACTTCTCCATACGCAGGGACGTTCTGCTGAAGATAAGGGGTGCAATCAAAGGTCAATGCCACGCCGATCTTGCGATATGCCTCATTTGTCTTTGAAACTATATCCTTTCCTTCCTGAGGTATCTCGGCAAGATGGCGATTAAGATAAGGGATGTCAATGCTGGGATTTACTGTAGGAGCAATCTTGCATTTACCCCCCATATTGACCAGTTTTTCAACGAACCATACATCCGCATCCTGAGAACTCAGGGCAACGTGCGCGCGAGTGATGGGCACCATTCTTTTGGCTCCAAAAATCCTCCCCAGTCCCTCCTGGATTTTCATTGCGTAAGCGACAGCATCGCCCTGTTCACCTTTAAGCATGCCAAGCTCTTCTTTTGTCAGATCCATTGCAAGTCCTCGCTTTCTTTGCCAATTATTTGCCAATGACACGATCGTAACAACGCAATATAAAATGGGAATGTTTGAAATCTTCGTGTTATACAGTGTGTATAATGAACTAATATTCAAAAAACAAGAGCTTCCTGAAAGCTCATTAGAATCGTGCAATTATAGTAATATCGAAATTTGAAAAAGTCAATTTTTTACATCAAAACTTCATCAAATTTTGTTTGATTTTTTATATTCGTTAATTGCAGTGAAAGATCACAGCTATTCAGAAGCCACTATCTCCTCTATTGCATGTATATTCCTATAAAACGATTATTGTATTCGATATGTGCTTTGACTGCCTCATTGAGGGAAGCTTCATCCCTGTTTTGGATCGCACTGATAATGTCAATGTGCTGCCGGATGGTTTCTCCGATGCTTTCTCTTGTGTTCCAGTGGGCATATACGTAACAATTGGTCTGGAAACGGAGCACACGTAAAAAGCTCTGCAGGCGTTTATTGCCGCAGCTGTTTATATACATAAAGTGCAGTTCATCATCCTTCTCGGCAAGCTTCGTTGCGGAAAGTTCCATGCCTGATTCAAACTCGGATAAGAAATGGGTCCACACAGACATATGTTCGGCGAGTTCAGGCGGAGGAATAGTGTATATTGCAGAGGCAGCAGCAAGAGGTTCAAGGACCATCCTTAAATCGTTGATTTCCTTAAAATCGCTCCTTTTCTGTTCCGATATAAAAGCGCCCTTTCCATGCACCGTGGTGAGCAGGCCTTCCTGCTCGAGGATCGCGATGGCCTCCCTTATAGGAGTTCGGCTGACGTTCAGCATCTCTGCAAGGCTGATTTCACTCAGAGGTTCTCCGGCTTCGAACATATTTTCGATTATCATTTTACGGATCTTCTCGGCAGCCATTTCTGCAAGACGAACAGTGCCCCCGGCACGGTTTTTTATAAAGGATCCGTTCTCTCCCATTCTTCCGCCTCCTTAACTTTAAAATTCTTGATTGACGGTATTTCTTCCGGTTCGATCATTAAACTCTCTTTTAATCTTTTCTCTCAGTTCTTTGTCCGTTAAAACCATTAAGCATATTTCAGAAAGCGCCATAGTAGAGACAATAAGAGCCGCATGTCCTTCAGGACTCATTGTAGCCTCTGCAAATTCTTTTGTGTGAAGCGGGATCTTTTTATCTGTTATAGAGAACACGGGCTGGATTGCCGGACAGCGGTGTGAAACATTGCCTACATCTGTAGATGCTGTGGGCAAATGGTTTCCGGTGCAGACAATGCCATGATCTGCCAAGACTTTTTCGGCGAGTTCCTCCGCTGCTTTATTCGGAATCATATCATCAAAACTCTGCATAAATTTATTCCAGGATACGGAGGTCCTGGTCGCAATAGCTGCCCCGTTGGCACAACAGAAGACAGACTCCATCATTTCATCAAGGATCTTACGTTTGTCAGCCCTGACCTCGACCCTGCATATGGCTTTGTCAGGGATAATGTTTGTTGCGCCGCTGACCGACCTGACTATGGCATGTATCCTGCACATGTCCATAATATGCAGCCTCAGCATGTTAATTGCATCCATAAAAAGCAACATGCCGCTCTGTGCACTTCTTCCCAGCCAGGGAGAAGCCGCAGCGTGAGAAGCAAGTCCTTCAAAAACAAACTCATATCCATCAAGTGCGAGGGAACGGTAATCTACGTAACTTTCACCTGCGTACGAATGAAACATAATGGCCAAATCAATTTCATCGAAAACGCCATTTTCAGCCATGAGAACTTTTGCTCCGTTGGTCTCTTCAGAGGGCGTCCCCACGACCCATACTTCCCCGTCAATTTTATCAAGGATCTGCGCAAGGGCGATCCCTGCATATACTGCCATCGTTCCATGGAGATTGTGCCCGCATCCGTGACCGATGTCCGGAAGCGCGTCATACTCAGCAAGAAGCGCAACTTTTGGTAAGGTCGAAGCAGCGCAGGGGCTTCTTTTCTTTGCCATAAAAGCTGTCGGGATCCTCATATAAGGATATTCGACGTCAAAATCAAAAAACCTAAGTTTTTCAACAAACAGTTTGCTGGATCCATATTCCTCTTGTGATATCTCAGGATGTGTCCCAAGATAGTCACTGAGTTCTATAATATCTTTGCTGTGAACAGCAACGAATTTTTCGATATCTGCAAAAATCTTGTCATGACCCATTGATTTACCCCCATTAGTTAGCAATGCTACAATCAGTTTTATAAGTGCCCTTGCCTAAAAATTGCCAATAGTCTCCAATGGCATCAACTTTTTTAAAAAATTCTTACTAATAAACAGCAATGGGAAATTGATGATTTAATGATGCATTGATAATAGCATATTGATAATTATTTTTTAACAAATGACCAAATAAGCAAAGAACGACCGAAAGGAAAAATCTGATAAGAAAGTGAGGAGTTTAAAAAATCCAGCCAGGCATTTATCAATTTTATAATGTTGCATAACTAAAATGAGGAGGTATTTCCATGCGTAAAATATGTTTGTTGGTCATTATTGCAGGTTTGTTAATGTCAGCTCCGGTTTTTGCTGCAGATACGATCAAAATCGGTGAAATAGCAACGATCACAGGTGACTTTGCTGCTTTTGGGGATGCTGAAGTTCAGGCCATCAAGCTGGCAGTCAAAGAAATTAACGAAAAAGGCGGAGTGCTAGGCAAGAAACTGGAAGTGATCATGTATGACTGCCGCACGCGAAATGAAGACATGGTCAACGCGGCAAGAAGACTTACAAAACAGGACAAAGTAACAGCTGTAATAGGTCCCAGCGGTTCCGGTCTCTGCATTGCGGCAGCATCTGTTTTCAATGATGCCAAAGTTCCTCACATTGGTACGCTCCCCACGAATCCCAGTGTAACGGTAGACGAAAAAGGAAAAGTTAGACCTTACAACTTCCGCATTTGCTTCATCGACCCGTACCAGGGAACAATACTTTCATTGTTTGCAACTCATGACTTAAAAGCGAAAAAAGCGGCCATTCTCTACGATGTGTCGAGCGACTATTCACAGGGCCTTCGCGAGTATTTTGTCAAGGATTACAAAGCCCTGGGCGGCAAGATAGTTGCAGATGAAGGACATCGCGCAGACGACGTAGATTTCAGGGCACAGCTTACAAAAATCAAACAGGCCCAACCGGATGTTCTGGTATTGCCCACAATGGGAAAGTGCCTTCCTTTGGCAATAAAGCAGGCTCGCGAAATGGGACTCATGATCCCAATCATTGGCGGGGACGGCTTTGGCGACTACATGTGGGAAGTTGCCGGCAACGAGGCAATGAAGAACACATTCTGGGCAAGCCATCTTGATAAAGCTGACCCGGCTCTGCAGAAATTTTTTGCAGATTACAAAAAGCTTTCCGGAACTGAGTGCAAGGAATTTATGAATGCGGTCATGGCCTATGACAGTGTCTATTGGGTCAAGGATGCCATTGAACGGGCAAAGAGTACAGATCCCGTTAAAGTACGCAATGCTCTTGAGAAGACATCCGGCCTTAAACTTATGCACAGCCCTTTGACAATGGATGCAGTCCATAATCCTAAGGGCAAAACAGGCGTATTGGTCGAGGCAAAAGACGGAGAATTTGTGTACTTCAAGAAAATAACACCGAAACAGTAAGAACGATCATATTCAGTATAATCAGTGTGTAATATTGGAGAAAGAGTGTCATTGTTATTCTAAAAGACACTCTTTCTCCAATTATTAAAAATTTTAAATTTTTATATCCTAGAAAGGACTTGTTAAAGGTGAAAAAAATAATACTAAATGGAAAAGACCTTAATGTTGAAGATCTAGTCTCAATAACGCGAGAAACGAGCAAAGTATCAATTTCTGAGGAAGCTCTCAAAATTGTCCAAACATCAAGGGATCTTGTTGATAAGCTGCTTATAGAAGGTCGTCCCATGTATGGGATAAACACCGGGTTTGGTAAATTTTCAGACGTTGCGATCCCGGAAGATGAAATCAATCTCCTTCAAATCAATCTTATCCTTGCTGATGCTGCCGGTGTAGGTGAACCTCTGCCAAAAGATGTTGTGAGAGGCATGCTAGTCATGAGAGCCAATTCGCTGATGAACGGATATTCCGGGGTTCGTCCTGCAATTATTGAAACCTTGATTGAGATGCTGAATAAAGGTGTCCACCCTGTTATACCTGAGAAAGGATCTGTCGGATCAAGCGGTGACCTTTGTCCTCTGGCGCACATGGTCCTGCCGATGATAGGCCTCGGAGAGGCTGAATATGAAGGTATAGTGTTGGAAGGCAAGGATGCTATGGAAAAAGCAGGAATACCCACCGTTGAACTTAAGGCTAAAGAGGGTCTGGCCCTGATAAACGGAACTCAATGCATGACCTCTGTAGCTGCTCATGCCCTTTGGGACGCTAAAATGCTGCTGAAAGCTGCCGACATAATCGGAGCACTTACAGCTGAATCACTCTGCGCAATAACAGATGCTTACGATCCTCGCATACATGAAATTCGGCGCCATTCAGGACAGAAGGATTCTGCTTCGAACTTACGCCGCTTGTTGGAAGGAAGCGGGTATACGACAAAACAGGGTGAAATAAGAATGCAGGATTCATATTCGTTAAGATGCATCCCGCAGATACACGGCGCCAGCCGTCTTGCTGTGGATTATGTTTCTTCTGTGATCGAAAACGAATTGAATGCCGTAACAGACAATCCCGTTGTGTTTATTGAAACAGGTGAAGTTTACTCAGGCGGAAATTTCCATGGAGAACCTGTAGCCATCGCAGCAGATACATTGGGAATAGCGGTTTCAGAGCTTGGTAATATTTCTGAACGCCGAATCGCAAAACTTATTGATCCGTCGCTAAATCATGGATTGTCTGCATTTCTTGTCAAAAACGGAGGTATAAACTGTGGGTTTATGATACCGCAGTATGCGGCAGCAGCTCTTGTCTCAGAAAATAAAATACTGGCACATCCAGCAAGTGTGGACTCTATACCTACATCGGCAGGGCAGGAAGACCATGTGAGCATGGGGACTATCGGGGCACGAAAGGCCGCAACGATCGTCGACAATGTAACGACAGTACTGGGGATAGAATTGATGAGTGCAGCTCAGGCAATAGATCTTCAGGAAAAAAAGAAAATGGGAAAAGGTACATCTGAAGCATACAAATTAGTCAGAAGCAAAATAGATTTCATGGAAAACGACAGAATATTTTACAAAGATCAGAAGCTCGCAGCCGATTTAATTCATGAGGGGACTCTTGTTGCATCAGTTGAAAAGGTGATCGGGGAGATAAATTAGCCTCTATGCAAAAATATTTCAGTGTTTTTCACTGATTTGTTTGTATATTATAATAGTGGTCTGATGTTGAAGCAGAAGTTGTTAGGATTATTTCAGGATTTTTGTATTTTTATTGTGGATATAAATGCAAAAATACGTTAATACTTCTGAATTGAAGGAGGCAGCTATGTCGGTCAAAATCAAAATAATGGGAAACCCTTCCATTAATGTTGACGGAGAAAGACTTAACCTGCCTCTTAAAAAAGCTGAGGCCATAATATACTATTTGGCGCTTGAGGGTAAATCTGAACGTGAAAAACTTACTTATCTGCTTTGGGGCAGTAAGGATGAATTATCAGCCCAAAACAACTTTCGTAATGCTTTATATCTTTTAAAGCGCTATCTTCCCAGGGATTTCTTGCTTTCAGACCGGCGTTATGTGTGGTTGGCAAACGCTGGATCAGACCTTGAACAGATCCAGTTGCTCAAAAATATATCAAACATAATACAGCCTGATATATGCGAGGAACTGCTGAAAAATTTTGACATTCCCAATAACAACGAATTCAATGAGTGGCTTTTCTCTGCAAGATCACGGATTAAAGAAGAAATTATTGAAAGCCTCAGAGTGAGGATAACGTTATGCTATGATGCCGAGGACGAAGATAAGCTGGAAGAATCTTTGGAAAAACTTGTTTCCTTAGATCCTTTTGACGAGGATTCAGTCCTTGAGCTTATGGATCTGTACTTCAAACGCAAAGGTGCTGCAAAAGCTGCTATCCTCTACAAAGCATACAGATCGAGATTGATAGATGAAATCGGACTGAACCCTTCGACAAGAGCCGAGGATTTTTATAGAAGGGTGATAATATCCGAAAACAGTAAGGATAGTATCGGGGACAACCCGGAATCTTATTTTTACGGCAGAAAAAATGAACAACAGCTGATCCTTGACAGAATAGCAAAAAAACAGGATCAAAAAGTAGTTTTCCTGATAGAGGGAGAGGCCGGCGTGGGTAAAACGTCGCTTATCCGGAAGATGCTTGCTTTGCTTGAAAATGAGACTAGCGTATCGTTCTCGACGATGTCATATGAGGCAGGGATCGACTATCCATACTCTTCATGGAATAACCTGGTCTCCCATGCCGCGCTTTATGCGGATGCAGAAAAAATAATTGTCCGTGGGCTGGATCTTTCTCTTCTTGCAGGTGTTTTTCCTAATTTTATGAGCGACAAGCGCATGACATATAATGCTGATCTTGTAAAAATGTCGGAAAAAACTCCAATTGTGATCGGTCAGGCTGTGAGTGAATTTTTAACGCAGGTTTCTTCCGGCAGGAAGTTGATTTTGGTCATAGAAGATCTGCATTGGTTCGATAAGCATTCTTTATTGCTTCTTGAGATACTCCTGACCACACTGTCGATCCCTGCAACAATATTCATAACAACAAGGCCCGAAAAAAGTGAATATGCACTCAGTAAGCTCAAACGGATCGAGAGCAGCGGAATGATAGATCTTCTGCAGATATCTCTCAGTCCTTTTGATGAAACAGAGACGGCATCCTTCTGTCAGCTTTTTCTCGATAAAAAAATAATTGAATCTAAGGATAAGGACTATTTTTTCAAAGAAAGCGAAGGACTCCCTCTTCTCATAGTTGAAATAATCAAAATGCTTCGTTCGGACTCAGATGCAGGTATCACAAGGGGCGGTCTGGGAGGAGTTATGCTTGCCCGATTTGGCGAAATATCAGAAAAGCACAGGGAATTTTTGCGGATACTTTCTGTTTTTGCCGGAGGAGCGCAGGTTTCTGCAATTGCCCAATTTATGGGATCGACACTTCCGCAAATCGCCTCTTTGGCGGAGGAACTCATAAACCGCAAACTGATCAAAGAAGTTGAAAGCATTGAAGGAAATACTCTGGTAGAGTTCAGGCATGCAAAAGTCAGAGAGAGCGTATATGAACTCATACCAAGTTTTCAGCGCAAAGAATATCACAGCAAAGCTGCAAATATACTGAGCCAATACTATTCTCCGCGCACGTGGAATCCGGCGCTCAGTTCGATGCTGTGTTACCACTATACAAAAGCCGGACTCCCGGAAAAGGTCCTGAACCAGCACCTTCAGGAAATGATATTCGATATTACCCTTAACCATGATCTCTTCCCCCTGATACAGGATCACGTGCTCTTATCATGCAACAATCCATTCAGAGACCGTTCAGAAACAGAGAAAAAAATGGATGAGATAAGTGATCTGCTGCATATCCTTAACCGGACCGTCCCAAATAATTATGAAGTGCTTAAAATGCAGGCATCATATCTCGAGCTCAGAGGCGGTTATTTGATAGGATGGGGCGAATACAGAGAAGGACGTATTTTTATAAATAGGGCCATGCAGATAGCAAAGGAATACTCATTCAACAAAATTCACATACACTGCCTGATGCACATGGGCCACCACTTTCTCCAGACAGACAACTGGAGCTCTCTCCTGCAATGTTCAAGAGAAATGTTAAGGCTCGCAATAGATGAGGACAGAGATAAATATATTGGGATAGCTTTGCGTTTTATTGGAGTTGCTTTTCAGATAAAAGGTGACTTTGTACGCTCTGAAAAGATACTTCGCAGATCGATCCAGGTATTTGAGGAACAGGCGCTTACAGGCAACCGCTATACTCTCAGCATCCTTGCCGCAGAGTGTTACATCGGCGAAAACTACCATTGGCAGGGAGTTATTGAGAAAGCGACAGAATCGTTTGAAAAGTGTATTCGTACTTGCGAAGAAAAGGGATTATTCTGGGGATCAAGTTATTTCCATGCGCAAATGGCCGATGTTGCTTTTGACATGAACGACATGAAAGTGATGTTTGAGCATATTTACAAAGGTTCAGAGATATTTGAAAGATATCTGGGCGGCAGATCCGGGTCGATACTTTACAGTCTGAAGTCAATTGCTGATGCGATACAGGGCAGATACGCCGATTCGCTGCGATCGCTTGAAATAGGGGAACTTTTATCAGCTCCCATAAAAAAGAGATCATGGATAGCAGTACACGTGATGGCGAAAGCATACCTGGCCGAGATGAGAGAAAAAGGGTCGCTGCCTCCTGAATTTGACATGATCCTGACAAAAACAGCAAAAGAATATGCGGCAGAATCTATTGAACTTTATTCCCAGCTGCCGGCCCCACATCGGGTAAAAGTACTTACCAGGAAGTTTGGCCGATAATTATTGCGGCAGAAGTATTGGGACATTCCTCCCTATTTGTGTGTCAAATCCGCGAAAAACTTTTAGAAAGTAAAAATCTCTGCATCAAAGCCATAGATCGGAATTAATGATGCATGATCATTGCTTTTGATGATTCTTTGACGTCCTCCCGGTAATATTCAACACATATTGAATATTATGATGCGTATCATGCATCAAAATTAAAAAAAGGAGAGATTTTTACATGGCTGGAAACGCACAGATACTTTATGAGGTCAAGGCACAGCGTGGCGACACATTAAGATGCAAGGGATGGAGGCAGGAGACCATACTCCGGATGCTTGAAAACAATATGGAAAACGCTGAACATCCGGAGAAACTGATTATCTACGGCGGAAACGGAAAATGTGCCCGTAACTGGGAATCATACCATGCGATCGTTAAGAGTCTCAAGGAGCTCGAGGATGACGAGACCCTTGTAGTTCAGTCAGGTATGCCCGTGGCAATATTCAAGACCCATAAATATGCTCCGGTAGTTGTTATGGCAACGACAAACTTCATGCGTCCGACATGGGAGACGTTTTATGACCTGGAAGCGAAGAATCTGACAATTTTTGCGCAGTACACAGCGGCCCCATGGGAATACATCGGAACACAGGGAGTCATCGAAGGTACATTTGAGACACTTGCAGCGGTTGGCATCAAACATTATGACGGAAATATGGAAAACCGCATTCTCCTAACGGCAGGGGCCGGAGGAATGGGCGGAAACCAGACGTGGGCAATGAAAATGCACGGCGGTGTCGCGATAGTTGTAGACTGCGATATCGAAATATTAAAGCGTCGTGTTGCAAAAAATTACCTTGACGAAATAGTCGGTTCACTTGATGAGGCCATTGAGAAGGCGAAAAAGTACGCCGCAGAAAAGAAACCTCATTCATTCGGCGTGGTCGGCAACGCTGCAGATTGCTTCGAGGAAGCATATGAAAAAGGTTTCATGCCGGATGTCGTCACTGAGATGTGTCCGTGCCATGACCCGGTCTCCTATATACCCTCCGGTTACTCGCCTGACCAGGCAAGAGAGCTTCGTAATGCCGACATGGAAAAATACCTTGAGAAAGCACGCGCAACAATGAAAAGGCAGCTTGCTGTAATGCTTAAGTATCTTGATAAGGGAGTGCCTGTCTTCGAATATGGGACAAGCATCCGTAAGGAATGCCGCGATGCCGGCTTCCCGGAAGAGGAAGCAATGAGACTGCCGGCATTTGTTGCAGACTACATCCGTCCCCTTTTCTGCGAAGGCCGCGGACCCTTCAGGTGGACATGTATCTCAGGAGATCCCGCTGACCTTAAGAGAACTGATGAGCTTGCGATGGAACTGTTTGGAAATGATCCGATCGTTGGCCGCTGGATACCGCTTGCAAGCAAGCATCTTCCCATCGAAGCGCTTCCTGCACGTATCTGCTACATGGGTTTTGGTCAGAGAAAGAAGTTTGCACTGGCTGTAAATGACCTTATCAAAAAGGGAGAGATAAAGGGTCCTGTTGCATTTTCACGCGATAACCTTGACTCCGGCTCGATCGTTAATCCTACTTTTGAATCAGAGAGGATGCCGGATGGCGGAGACCTTATTTCTGACTGGCCAATGCTGAACGGGCTTTTGAACGCATGCGGCATGTGTGACCTTATAGCTATCCAGGCGAACTACTCAATGGGTGAAGCAGTGCACACAGGAGTTACACAGATAGCAGACGGTACGGCTGATGCAGATATCCGACTTGAAGTTGCAATGACGGTGGACTCAGGGATAGGTGTTGTACGCCATGCACAGGCAGGATATGATTCAGCTAAGGATGTTGCGAACGGTAAGGGCAAGCTTACATGCGAAAGCATCAAAGTCCCCCTCTGGTGGCAGCCTGCTGATAAGGTCACGTTTGGTCCCGACGGAAGCGACAAGCTCTAACAATCCGTCTGATAAGTCTTATAGCTTAAGGGAAAATTAAAGACAAAAAGATCTCAAAGCGGGGGTACCTCTTTTAGGTCCCTCGCTTTCTTGTAAGCGGAGGTATTCCAAATGAACAACAAAACAACAGCTGACATCTTTATTGAAAACGCTGCCCAACTTTTGACATGTAAAGCTGAATCCGCAGATCATATAGGTCTTGTAAAAAATGGATCTGTTGCTGTTTGTAACGGCGAGATCACTGCTGTAGGAAGAAAAGATGATCTGGTCTCTCTTATTGGACCGGAGACAAAAATACTGGATGCAGCAGGTAAGGTGGTTATGCCAGGTTTTGTTGATTGTCATACTCATGTTGTATTTGGGGGGACGCGGGTCGAAGAATACTGTGCAAGGCTCGAGACAGATGACCTTGAGGAATTGAAAAGGCGGGGAGTTCCTATGGGTATCATGGTGACCCTTTCTGCAACAAGAGGACTCCCGACAGATGAGCTCTATGAACAGTCTGCTCAGCGCGTACGCAAAATGATACTGAACGGAACGACTACGCTTGAAAGCAAGAGCGGATACAGCCTGAACACAGAGGGCGAGGTCAGGCAGCTTGAGATAGGACATATGATAGCTGAAAGCCTCCCAATAGACGTCTCTTCAACATTTCTAGGAGCACATGGATGGCCGCCGGATATGGAGAAAGAAGCATATATGGAGCTGCTCATAAATGAGATGATCCCTGAAATCGGAGCAAAGGGCCTGGCCGAAGCATGCGATATCTGGTGCGACGAGGGACACTATGAGAAAGAAGAGTGCAGAAAGATACTTGAAGCCGGACGTGAACACGGGATGGAGCCAAAGATACACGCCGGTGCATATTCCTATGTAGGGGGAGAGGATCTTGCTGCGGAGATGAATATGTATTCCGCTGATCATCTTAACTACACTCCTTTCGCGGCTCTCGAAAAGCTTTCCGCTGCGGGTGTCACGGGAGTTGTTCTTCCGGGGATAGATTTCGCTGTCAACCATCCCATGTTTTTCGATCCACGGCCCATGTACCGGGCAGGGCTTGAGCTTGGGATGGCCACTAACTGCTGCCCCGGGTGCTGGTGTACCTCTATGCCTCTCATGATATCTCTGGCCTGCAGGCAGCACCATATGTCTCCTGCCCGTGCCCTGCGGGCTGCCACTTACGGCAGTGCATGCGCACTGAGGCGCCAGCAAAGGATAGGTTCTATCGAAGCCGGCAAGCAGGCGGACATCATCATTCTGGATATACCGACATACGAAGATATTGCATACCGCCTGGGAGATGATCCGGTAGAGACGGTCATAAGGCATGGCAAAATAACAGTTCAGGACAAAAAGATAATCTTATAAGAGAGGTATCGGAAAATGTTTTATGATGTATTGGAAAAGATAATGGACAGCAAGGACACCACGGTGGGAGGCGGCTCCGCGTCTGCCGTTGCCGGAGCGATGGCTGCAGGCCTTGTAGGGATGGTAGCCCGTCTTTCCACAGGTAAGCAATACGGACTTCCCGATGAGAGGTACCTGGGTATTGCAGACGAGCTGGATATGCTTGCAGTTAAACTCAAGGATGGAGCTGTTGCGGATACTCAGTCTTACCTCGGCATCAAGGCTGCTTTTTTGCTTCCCAAATCAACTGAGGCTGAAAAGGCGGTCCGTCGTGCCGCAGTAGAGGAAGCAGCGATAATGGCTGCCAAAGTTCCTCTTGAAAACGGCCGGGCCGCATTGCGTATACTGGAGCTCTGCAAAGAGATGGAGGGCAAATTCAACACCGCTGCCTCTTCAGATATGGAGGCAGGGATAATGCTGGCAAAAATGGCCGTCGTAGATACAGCTCTTAATGTTGAAGCCAACCTGTCACTCATAAAAACCCCTGTGATAAACCAGGAACTGGCGGCAGCGGCCCGTGTTCTCAAAAATTCAGCGAAATAGGAAGGGATAAAAAATGGCAAAAAAAATACTGCTCTGCGAACTGAACGTCAGCGAGGGAAGAGATGAGGCAAAGATTAAAAGAATAACTGATGCTCTCACCTCAACTCTAAATATTACAATAATGGACATAGACTCTGATGCAGACCACAACCGTTCTGTATTCACCTGGATAGGCGAACCTGAGGATGTGCTCTCGGGAGCGATGAATATTACAAAAAAAGCAGTAGAAGAGATAGACATGACAGGCCACCATGGCAGCCACCCCCGGCAGGGTGCTGTAGATGTTGTTCCATTTGTCCCCGTCCGCAATGTAGAACAAGAGGAAGCATTGGAGATAGCGCGCCGTTATGGCAAATTCCTTGGAGGCCTCGGAGTTCCGGTCTATTATTACGAGGAAGCTGCAACGAGACCTTCACGCCAGAATCTTGTCGATATACGTAAAGGACAATACGAAGCCCTCCCTGAAAAAATGAAGAGTGAAGACTGGAGACCCGATGAAGGTCCGTTTGCCTTTGTGCCAAGATCCGGGGTGACAGTCACCGGCGTACGTTTTCCTCTAGTTGCATACAATGTCAATCTTCGCACAGATGATATCGAAGTTGCAAAAGCCATAGCAAAGCGTATGCGTTTCTCGACCGGCGGACTGCGCTACTGCAGAGCTATTGGACTTGCGTTGGAGGACAAAGGGATGGTGCAGGTTTCCATGAACCTGACAAATTTTGAAAAGACTCCCATCCCAATAGTCTATGACATGATAAAAGCACTTGCTGACAGTTATGGCGTGGGCATAGCAGAAGCAGAACTGGTCGGGCCTGTGCCGCTTGCCGCCCTTGAGGAAGTTATCCGCCACTCCTTAAGGGTACGCAATTTTATCATGGAGCAGATCATAGAGACTCATTTGCTTGGCTGATCAAACAAAGATCAACTTTCCTATTAGAAAAATGGTCAAAAGAGGGGATAGTTTCCCCTCTTTTCTACCTATTGCAATCGTTATATAAAAAAATGATAATTGGAGATGATGACTAATATGGCACACCTGAGCGATATCGAGATAGCCCAGCAGACAAAGATGGAACCCATAGTAAAAGTAGCAGAAAGACTTGGACTTCAAGAAGATGATATAGAGCTTTATGGTAAATATAAGGCTAAAATTTCCTTTGATGCCTGGGATAAAATTAAAGACCGGGAAGACGGCAATTTGATATTGGTAACTGCAATTACACCTACGCCTGCCGGTGAGGGTAAAACAACTACATCTGTCGGTCTCGCGCAGGCACTTGCCAAAATTGGTAAAAAAAGCTGTGTTGCTCTGCGTGAACCATCGCTTGGTCCGGTTTTTGGCATAAAAGGCGGAGCTGCAGGCGGCGGGTACAGCCAGGTCGTTCCGATGGAGGATATCAATGTGCATTTTACAGGAGATTTTCACGCCGTAACATCAGCACATAATCTTTTGGCGGCATTACTTGACAACTCGGTCCAGCAGGGAAATCCACTTAATATTGACACTCGCAGGATAGTGTTGAAGCGCGTTATGGATATGAATGACAGGTCACTCCGAAAGGTCGTGATAGGGCTTGGCGGCAAAGCTGACGGTGTGCCCCGCGAGGACGGATTTGACATTACCGTTGCTTCCGAAGTTATGGCTATTCTATGTCTTTCATCCGGTATAGAGGACCTTAAAGAGCGTCTTGCAAAGATCATTGTTGCTTATACATATGACAACAAACCGGTAACAGCAGGTGATCTTGAGGCGCACGGAGCAATGGCGATGTTGCTCAAGGATGCCGTAAAACCTAACCTTGTACAGACCATAGAGCATGTTCCGGCTCTCATACACGGCGGCCCGTTTGCAAACATCGCACACGGATGCAACAGTATAACGGCAACAAAATTTGGCCTTAAGCTTGCTGATTATTTTGTTACGGAAGCAGGATTTGCAGCGGATCTCGGTGCTGAAAAATTTCTGGATATCAAGTGCAGGATAGCCGGACTTAAACCAAATGCAGTAGTTATCGTAGCTTCGATAAGGGCTCTCAAAATGCATGGCGGAGCAGCAAAAGAGGATCTTGGCAAGATAAATATGGAAGTGCTGCAAGCCGGTATTCCAAACCTTGAAAAACACGTTGAAAACATAATTTCATTCGGACTCCCTGCTGTTGTTGCGATCAACGTTTTCCCGACTGATACCCCTGAAGAACTTGAACTCATAACTGCAAAGTGCGCTAAACTCGGTGTGCCGGTACTGAAATCAAACGTTTGGGAAAAAGGCGGAGAGGGCGGGATCGAGCTCGCTGAAGCAGTTGTAGAGGCCTGCAGCAAAGAAAATTCTTTCCATTACCTCTATGATGCTCGGATGACGCCCAAAGAAAAAATCAATACGATAGCAACCAGGATATATGGAGCTGAAGCAGTTGACTATACAGAAAAAGCGATAAAAGATCTTCAGCAGATCCATGACATGGGAAAAGATGAGTTGCTGGTCTGCATGGCTAAGACACAGGCGTCGCTGTCAGACGACCCATCCAAAAAAGGACGCCCCTCCAATTTTAATGTTACAGTAAGAGAAGTCAGGCTGTCTGCAGGAGCAGGTTTTATCATTCCGATAACAGGATCAATAATGACCATGCCCGGATTGCCAAAACGGCCTTCTGCCTGTTCTATTGATGTTGACGCAAAAGGACGTGTTAGCGGGCTTTTCTAAAAATCAAATATTCATATTAAGGGGTTGTCAAAATGAAACAGAGAAGCTCCGAAATACTTTCAGATCCGGTCTTTACCGAAAACAGGGCCCTCTATAAATCCATGGGCTTCTCTGACGAGGACCTCAAAGGCCCGCTTATCGGAATAGCGAACTCGTGGAACGAACTGGTGCCCGGACATTACAACCTAAGACAACTTTCCGAATTTGTCAAAAAAGGCATATACAGGGCAGGCGGCATGGCAGTCGAGTTTGGTGTAATAGCTGCCTGTGACGGGCAGTCATGCGGACATAACGGCATGAAATACATACTCCCCACCAGAGACCTTATAGCATGTGACATCGAAGCAATGGCCGAGGCCCACAGGCTGGACGGCATTGTTATGCTCGGATCGTGCGACAAGATAGTTCCGGGTATGCTGATGGCGGCTGCCAGACTTGGTATCCCGGCGATATTGCTTGTTGGGGGACCGATGGCCGGGGGCGTTACCTTTGACGGGCGTAAAAGCGACTCCACCTCCGTATCGGAGGCTGTGGGGATGCTGAGCGCCGGACGCATAACCAAAGAGACTTTATCAATGCTTGAAGACAATGCAGCACCCTCATGCGGTTCATGCTCATACTACGGCACCGCCAACTCGATGGGCTGTGCGGCAGAGGCTATGGGCATGTCCCTCACCGGTTCGTCCCTGATCCCCGCGACAGCATCCGAAAGGTTCAGGGCCGGCGAAATGACCGGCATTAAAATTGTGGAGCTTGTAAAAAGAGGCGTTACTGCAAGAGACATAATAACAAGGAACTCCCTTGAAAACGCAGCTAAGATAATGGTCGCCACGGGAGGCTCCACAAATACTTTCATCCATCTCTCGGCAATAGCACACGAGATAGGGACAGACGCAGAGACTATGATAGAAATATACGACAGGGCAAGTGAGACTATACCTTCTATAGCGATGGTGAACCCTGCTTCTTGCTACGACATGGAGGACTTCTACCGCGCCGGAGGGATCCCGCAGGTCATGAAGGAACTGGGGGAGGACATCGATCTTTCATGCATGACCGTGACAGGAGAAAATCTGGGAGATAATTTAAAAGCATGGACTGACCCGTTTGGAGTTGACAGGCGCGTGATCCGCACCAAGGAAGACCCTTTCGGCAGATCGGGAGGGTTAGCAGTGATGCGGGGAAACCTTGCTCCGGGGACAGGCATAACAAAACCCATAGCAATGGATCCTGCTATGTACCATTTTTCCGGACCTGCAAGAGTTTTTGACTGCGAAGAAGATGCGAACCGGGCGATCCTTGACGGGAATATAAAAGAGGGCGATGTCCTGGTCATCCGTTACGAGGGCCCGAAAGGCGGCCCCGGAATGCGTGAAATGTATTTCGCCATGAAACTGCTTTACGGCAGGGGCCTTGCAAAAAAGACCGCGATAATTACAGATGGCCGTTTCTCCGGAACCAACAACGGCTGTTTTGTCGGTCACATCTCACCCGAAGCTGCAGAGGGAGGCCCGATAGCCGCAGTCAGGGACGGAGACATCATCACCATAGACATCAAAAATAAAAAACTTGATGTCGACCTCTCCCCCGACGAACTTGAGGCCCGCCTAAAAGACTGGGAAAGACCTCCTCAGAAAGAACTGAAAGGCATCCTCGCCATATACGCAAAACTGGCCGCCTCAGCAGCCGAGGGCGGAATGATGAAGGTCTAGGAATTTCTAGTTTTTTAATGAAGGGATTAGACTTGATTCCCAAGCAACCCGCTGCAGATGTCAATTTTTATTGCTAATGCCAGTTCTTCCAACTGTGCCGGTGATTTGAAATCCAGTCCCGTCAAGAAAGCTATCTTTTCCAGTCTGTATCTGACCGTATTTTCATGCTGTGAGATCATTTTTGCCGTGAAGCTTATGCTGCATCCGGACAATACAAATTGAGTAAGTGTTTCAAGTAGGTTTGAGTTGTTCTCGGCATCGTGTTCGTTTATCGGCTCTAATATTTTTTTCTTAAAAGCCTGCATTTCTCTGCTTTTCGCGAAAGGGAAAATTATCTCATAAGAGCCTAAATCACTGTATCTGAGAAAAGGCTTACGAAGATTTTTATTTAAAAGCGCAGAAAAATGGCTTTCTTTTATACATTCTGAAAATTCTCCAAGGCTGAAGTGGGGTTGGCTTACACCTATCGTATAATTGGATGAGTCCGGGAAAATATCTTTAACAGCCTGAGAGACGACTTCATCGTCAAAAATCAGAGGTGAGTCATCGCAGGAATAGAACAAGAAGGCCCCGTGTTTATAAAGACACATCGTGCTTGCAGGTGTAGAAAAACGGCTTCTGTCATACCTTTTAAAACAATCGAGGAAATCTGATTCACTAAAATAATCCCGGCTCATAAAATAGATTGCTATGTATTTTTCCTCAAACGATGGATTGATAAGTTTTGCATGATCTCTGATTTCATCTGCAGAAAGTTTTCGTGAGATTAGTATGTTTATCTCATTTTGCATAAAGGTTATGTCTGCCATACGTTCTACATACCTGTTGACGTCATAAATTATCTTTTCGAAATATATATCCATCGAGTTGATCATTACGATTGGAAAATTCTTGGAGTCAGCATATCTCAGGGCTGATTCAGGTATTGGCAAATGAAAAACATTCCTTATAGCTAATCCGCTTGCGTCTTGTTTTAAAAGATGTTTGATACCTTCACCGATCATTGATATGTCCTCTTTTGCACAAAGAAAAGTGGTCAAGACAAGTTGATCTTTAAAAAGGCTGGTATGGAAATATTTATTTCTTAAAGAGACATCCAGTTCATAATCTAATATGCCAACATCCTTGACTATTCTTGAAAGCCCTCCTTTGCCTGCAACCAAAGAGACATTGGTTCCGTAGGTGTTCAAAAAATCAGAGATCATATAATACATTAAAACCAACCCTTCTTTGTATTTTTTTATAAAAATAAAAACATGCTCATTTGGATATTTAAAATAGAGCATAACTGATTATATCAAAATATTAATTCTAATCGATCTTTAATTTTATTCCATTTTGCGAGGAAACGCCATGTTTATTTATTAAATTTTATAAAAAAATTAGTTTTAAATTATAAATTTATACATTAAATATCCTTTGATTGCTTTGTTATATAACAATAAACTTTTAGTTGGAAGCACTGTCAGGCGTAGGAAAGGTGCGGAAAGAAGTATTCATCAACAGGAGGAGAAAAAATGAAATATGTAAGGATGTCTATCGAAAAAGAATCACCAGAGCAACTTGGATATGAAAAAATAAAAAACAACCTCACAGAGACTTCAGTTAGAGACAGGAATATAAGAGATCTTGGACTTGTGATCGACGACATGATCCTTCCTTATGGTGATCACCTCGGAGATCCCCGCCTCCGTGAAACTATTGCTCAGCAGTCCGGTTTAGACGATCCAAATGATGTGCTTGTTACTGCCGGTGCTGCTTCAGCTCTGTTTTTAGTTGCATCGTCTCTCTTGGAACCCGGCGACAAAATGATAGTCGCAAGACCAAATTATGGAACAAATATTGAAACGCCACGTGCAATAGGTGCTGACATCAGTTATCTTGACCAAAAGTTTGAAGAGGGATTCAAAGTAGATATTGAAAAGCTCAAATCTATGATAAAACCTGAGACGAAATACATCTCTCTGACCAATCCTCATAATCCTACCGGAACAATGATGTCTCTTTCAGAGCTGAAAGAAGTAATTGCGATAGCTGAAAAAAATGATGTCTGGCTTCTCATAGACGAAACATACAGAGATATGTTCAAGGAGGAAGTCCTTCCGGTCGCGGCCTCTCTTTCTGAAAAGGTAATATCGATATCATCTCTTTCCAAGACGTATGGAATTCCCGGCATTAGGATAGGCTGGATTGTTTGCAGGGATAAAAAAATGAACGATCTTCTGCTGTGTGCCAAGGAGCAGGTATGCATTGGAGGCAGTGTAGTCGATGAATATATCGGCTATGTCGCTCTGTCGCAAAAAACTGAATGGATCAAGCAGAATGACGCGACTATTGCTGACAGGTTCGCGCTTGTCAAAGAGTGGATTGAAAACGAAGAGTTCATGGAATGGGTTGAACCAAGAGCCGCCTGCACTTGTTTCCCAAGGATAAAGCCGGAAATAGATGTCGATATTGAGAAGGTTTACCGCTTAATGAACGATAAATACGGGACTTATGTAGGGCCGGGCCACTGGTTCGAACAGAGTAAAAGATATATGCGGATAGGTTATGCGTGGCCTTTGCATGATGAGCTGGAGAGAGGACTCCGGTCAATTTCTGATTCTGTAAAGGAAAGCCTGAAGTAATTTTCCAAAGTGTGCCTGCGAAAAGTGGGTGCACTTTAATTTTATAAAGGGGGTTTTATTTTTGATCGCATTGTTAAAATTGTCACCGGTTGTCCTTTTGGCAGTAATGGTAGTGAATGGAGTGGATATTCTTATCTCTGCTTCAATCGGACTTTTTGTCGCAGCAGCTATTTGTAAAGTTACAGAGAAAATGAAATTCTCTGACGTTCTGAACGAAGGTGTTGAGGGAGCGAAAGAAGCAACACTGTTGGCGTTTATTCTAATGCTGGCATACGCACTTGCCGAGATCTTTATGACGACCGGTGTCGGCGCTGCCGCGATATCGATTTTCATCAATATGGGAGTAACAGGAAAAACTGTTGCTCTGGTAGCTTTCCTGACTACCTGTGCTTTGTCGGTATCTACCGGAACTTCATGGGGAACTTTTGCAGCCTGCATACCAATTTTTATATGGCTTTGCAATGTGGTGGGCGGCAATCCGGCGCTGACATTTGCAGCCTGCGTTGGCGGGTCTGCTTTCGGGGATAATATAGGACTGATTTCTGATACAACAATATTGAGCTCAGGATTGCAGGGTATAAAGGTTGTTGACAGGGTGAGGGTCCAGGCACCATGGTCAGCTATCTGTGTTATCCTGTCGGCGATATGTTTTTACATGGTAAGCATTTCGATGGGACTTCCTGATACATTGGGAGACCCATCGCAGATACTTGCGAATATGTCTAAGGAAACTGTCGCTGTGATCCAGGCGGAACGTCCGTCCGTTCTGACTTTGCTTGCTCAGGTATCTGACGGCGTACCGCTTTACATGGTGATTCCTGTAATAATAGTGATTACGTTGGCTATAATGAAAATGGACACTATATCATGCCTTTCTTCCGGGATCGTATGCGCGATACTTTTTGGTTTTGCAGCCGGAACAGTAACCTCCCTCAAAGATATCATCGGTTTGGTCCAGACAGGTTTTGAAGATGCCGGCAGTTGGGCTGTTATAATGCTTTTCTGGGCTATGGGCTTTGGTGCTGTTATGAGGAGAATGGATGCTTTTAGCCCAATTGCACAGTTCTTTGTTAAAATAAGTACTCGTGTACGCCACCTCCTGGTCTGCAATGGGCTTCTCTGTCTCCTGATGAACGCGACCCTTAATGAAGAGATGTCCCAGATGGCTACAGTGGGGCCTGTTATAAAAAATATCGTAGATGTAAATGTAGAAGGTTCCGAGGAGGACAAATACATTCTTCGCAACAGGAACGCACTATTCTCTGATGCTGTGGGTGTACATTCCGCAGCTTTGATCCCATGGCATACAGGAGTTGCCTACTACATGGGGCTTGCGGCAGCAGTCTACCCTCTCTATTCTTTCCAGATAGGAGACCTCTACTATAATTTTATGGGAATAATCAGTGTAGTCTCTATATACCTCCTCACATTAACCGGACTGGACAGGTTCGTTCCTCTTTTTGGGCTTCCCTCCGAGCCCAATGTAAGGCTCAAAAAATAGTTTGCAAAAAACTGCTGCTTACCTTATTGAGGGCGACTCTAAACGTCGCCCTGCAATTTTTATTACTTTAAAAATACGGGAGTAAATTATATGAGAATTTTATTTATTGGTTTTGGTAATGTTGCAAAAGAGACGGCACGAATTCTAAATGAAAAAGAACTTTACCCGGGGCTTGATTTAGCCCCTATTGTAGTGGGTATTTTCACTCAACGTCATGGCGGTGTTGAAAATACAAAGGGTTTGAATTTGAAATCGATCCTGAATAACTTAAAAGAAAGAAATTCGTTGGTTTTGGAAGAGCATGAATTATCTTGCCTGAAGCCTTTGGAAGCAGCACAAAAACTTGACTACGATGTTCTTGTCGAACTGTCTGCACTTTCTATCAGCGAAAAAGGCGAACCTGCTTCTTCATACATCTATGCGGCACTTGAACGCGGTAAGTCTGTAGTCTCTGCAAACAAAGGACCGGTTGCGTTCAACTACCATAAGCTGAAAAAACTGGCAGACGAAAAAGGCGCAAAATACATGTTTGAATCTGCTGTAATGGATGGAGCGCCGGTATTCAACCTTGTCCAACGTTGTATGAAAGGATGCACGATAAAGGGATTCTCAGGCATTCTGAATGGCACGACGAACTATATACTTTCTTACATGGAGAATGGCGGGACTTTTGAAGAGGGAGTAAGGCAGGCTCAGGAAGCCGGAATTGCAGAATCAGATCCGACAATGGATACGGACGGATGGGATCCTGCAGCAAAGACCGCCGCATTTGCCAATGTATTCATGGATGCGGAAATTACCCCCTATGATGTGGAACGCAGCGGGATCTCGGGAGTCACTCCGGAAATGTGCCAAGATGCCTTAAAGCGCGGGAAAAGGTTAAAGCTGATGTGCCGTGCTTATAATGTTGAAGGAAAAATAACGGCCAGTGTCAAAGTTGAAGAGGTAGACAAAGACGACGTAATGGCACTCATTTCGCACTTTGGAGCCGCGATACGGATCGAATCAGACCTCATGCATCCGAACACCATTATTCAGGATCGCCCCGATCTTCTCGACACGGCTTACGGGGTCATTGAGGACCTCATCTCTATATCGGATAAAAACTTGTATTAGGAGGATCTTTAATTGCGATATCCGGTGATGAAAATATACAAGGAAAAGATCCTTGAAAACGGACAGATACTGATCAATGAATGTTCAAAATGCGGCATTTCTGTCTGGGGGGTCACAAAAGGAATGAGTGCACATCCTGAAATAGCTTTGACTTTAAAGGCTGCCGGATTTCAGGTGCTGGCAGACAGCAGGATATCAAACATCATAAAAATGAAAGAAGCCGGCATAGAGAGCGAGTATGCTCTAATAAGAATTCCAATGCCTTCAGAGATCGAAGATACAGTAAGGTATTGCGATTATTCCTTGGTTTCTGAACTTGAGAGTATCTTTGAGATGTCACGTATTTGCGATGATCTGAAGAAGGACCATAAAATTGTAATAATGATCGACATGGGGGATCTGCGTGAAGGATTCTGCCCGACAGAATTAGGGTCATTGTATGATAAATTAAAGAACATTTCGCCTTATTTGCATATCGCGGGTGTGGGCGCAAATTTTGCCTGTGCAAGCGGAGCTTTGCCGGGAAGTGAAAATTTGACACGGCTTATTGAATATAGCAAAGAAATGGAGAAAAAACTGAACTGTCCTATTGGTTTAGTCTCCGGCGGCGGGACCTGTACACTAGTTCAAATGATAAAGGGCAGCCTTCCGGAGGGAATCAACGGTCTCAGGCTTGGTGAATCGATCTTGTTGGGAACAGATTCATCTGTAAATTTTCCATTTACCATGCTGCACCGGGATACAATGGAAATAGTCGCGGAATTGAGTGAAGCCCGAGTGAAGCCTACCCTCCCGATCGGAGAAATAGGGATGGACTTTTCGGGAAACGTTCCTGTATTTCATGACAGGGGCAACAGGCTGCGCGGGGTCCTTGCTATCGGCAGGCAGGATGTCCGGATCGAAGGCCTGTTGCCGCTTGATGAAGGAGTAGAGATCATTACAGCATCAAGTGATCACCTCCTTGTGGATCTGGAAGATTGCCCAAAGAAATATAAAGCCGGCGACACCTTGAGATTCCGCCCAGATTACCCTGCAATGCTTTCGGCCTCTACCTCGTCCTACGTACAGAAAATATTCTGTTAATAAAGCTTTTGGTTGAAAGTTGCCCATAAGATTAAGCTTTTGGGAGAAAAAGAGATGATTACACAGCGAGCTCCAAAGCATACCTGAGGATCTTGCTATGTGGCAATTTTTGCGACACTGACAAAAATGCTTTTCTTTAACTTTTGGATTTTTTATATGTTGTGAAATTACAGATCGTTTTTCCCCATATAGAAAGTATATCCAAAACCATTATCATTACAGATTCGATTATAAGCATTTATACATATCGATAAATGTCAATGTTGCTGTATATTGTGAAGTGCAATTAAAAAGTAATATTGAGCGGGGGAGTGGTATAGATGTGGTGGGGAACAGCAGCAAACGGATGTGGAATGCCATTTGGGATGTTTATGATGCCGATGTTCTTTCTGGTAATAATGGGGTTCCTCTTTTACTCTTTCAGCCGGAGGATAAACGCTCTTGAAAACCATCGGCCGGGAAGTTCCAGCGACAAAGATGAGATATTGAGAGAATTGCGGGAGATAAAAGAAGAGCTCCGTGATTTGAAGAAAGACAGCTAACAAATAAGCGGCTTCAGGGGAACCAGCCCCGAAGCCGCCTTCTCTTTTTTTGTATGATTGGAATACAGACTGAAATTTAAATTTTTTATCGATCTGGCACGAATATTAATTTTGCCCTTCGCGTACCTTGATTAGCCGTACTCCAGGAAATATGGCCGTCATTTGCCAGTCTTCCCCAAACAATTCCGGGATGGATATCTATGTTTTTTGCAAATTTTGATACACTTGCGTCAGAATAATCAGAAGTGCCATCGATAAAATATTTGTATTCGTCAGGCGGAATCAGTGTATCGGCTGAATATTGATCCGCCTGTTTCTCCATCAGCATTTCCTCTGGGATCATGCTGATATTGTTTTCTCCTGGAGATATGTAATTGACCAGGATATTTTTTTTTGTGTGACCGAGCATTATATGTCCGATTTCATGGAAGAAAGAAAACCAGAAAATATCTGAATGTGCACCCCTTGTACTGAGGTTTATATGTACCTTCTCAGGGGAGAGCCATCTGGTCGAGCCATGTACATATGTCCCTTTGAGGTGAGGCAGCAGTGTAACGGCAATCCCAGCAGATGCACATATGTCTCTTAAGTTTTTATAAATATCCACTGTACATAAAGTAAGGGTTCTTAATTTCGGCATGATTGATTTCAGGGTTTTAAATGAAAATGGTTTTGTTTCGATCCGCCGACAAATATTTTCACCCTGCTGTAACCATGCCGCAAGAGCAATTACAGATGGATCAGCGATCAAGGCATGACGAAAATTCGACGCGTATGGGAGGTCAGGAAAATATTCTAAGGACCCTACATTAAAAAAAATTCTGAGATTAACAACTTTTTCTTCTTTTTTTCTTGTTGCAGGGACCCATCCATACTTTGCCATTTCAGCATAGCAGGAATATTTATCCAAATGTTCCGTCTCTTTCGTTATCCGTTTTTTTTCTATTATCCTGGCAAGCTTTGCCTGGTAATTGGCCTCCAAATTTAACCAATAGGCAGCTTCAGGCTCGAAAATATTCTCCAAAGCCAGAGCAGTTTTGGGTGAGACCGGTGCCTTTCCCTTAATGATCTCGTTTACGGTTTTACAGGTCATCCCAAGCCTCGCGGCCAGGTCTTTCTGTGTCATATGGTAATATTCAAGGAGTTCTTTAAGAGTTTCTCCGGGTGGAACGGCATAATCAGATTCCCCATAAAATATTTTTTTATCAGCCATGATAATTTATCACCTCCAGGATGAGAATTTCTGTTACCCTGCTCCAATCCAGGCCTCCGCTTGGCAGTGTCGGGACAGGGTCATGCTTTGGCATAAAAATCAGCCTCATATTTCCATTTAGGACTACGCTTAGCTGTCCCGCTCTGTTGTTGGAAAGATCGTGACATCTTGCCGGGGGCAGTTTACTTATGTCTCCGAGAGAAGATGCCGCTTCAAATTCTGTTATGCGTAATCTGACTTTATCTGCAATTGCCTTTCCCCATTTTTTATTGCCGTCCAGTGTATTTAAGCAAGCTTTGCACAATGACCTTGTTGAGTAGTATACCTTCATCACGGTCCTCCGTCAAGATAATTATTAACTTATTGTGTTAATAAAAAAATTAATTACTTTTTATTAATATTTACATATTAAGTTAATTATAATCATATACCTAGACATAGATGGTATTGCTGATCCATGTAATTTCATTTCAAAAATGTCAGTTACAAGAATACATCAATTTAGTTAAAAAGCAAACTTTATGCAACTTTTGTGCTTGTTGCGGAGAGTTATGAGAATGAGTCATAGGCAGTCGATACGATGCATCGTAAGGGCGTACTTTAAAAGG
>Ga0302242_1000765_pt1 | contig 28471 bp, 26 predicted proteins | sample AAG_UR_Lys_MG_FD_193510 | JGI IMG/M metagenome (GOLD analysis project Ga0302242, IMG submission 193510) | Enriched activated sludge microbial communities from anaerobic digester in WTTP, New Holstein, Wisconsin, United States - AAG_UR_Lys | ecosystem: Engineered > Bioreactor > Anaerobic >...
ATCGGGGAAAACCGTTATGAATGGGCGTTGACTTATATGGCGGTTACTTGCGGTGTGGGCGTCATCGTTCCCATGGAGAGAGAGCTTCAGTACAAGGAAATCAGCCATCTGTGCGACTGGGTAGGGGTTGCGGCTATTGTATGCACCGAAAAGCTGGAAAAGACCATAAAGAAAGCTGCGGAGGGGCAGAAAAAGCTGGAATATCTTATCAGTATCGATAAAAAACCGGAAGAAGACAGAGCCCCGGAATTTCTTTCGCTGCAGGGCCTGATCGCCCGGGGGAAGGAACTTATTGCTCAGGGAAACCGGGATTATCTGGATGCGGTCATTGACCCTGAGGCCATGAGCATGCTTCTTTTTACTTCCGGAACCACCGGCGTGGCCAAGGGAGTCATGCTGTCTCACAAAAATATTGTCTCCAATGTGGCAAACATGTCGCAGTATGTCAATGTAGAAGGCTGGGTGGGCCTTTCGGTCCTGCCCATGCATCATACCTATGAAATGACCTGCCATGTTTTGACGGCCCTTTATCAGGGCTGTTCTGTGGCTATTTGCGAGGGACTGAAGCACATTCAGAGCAATATGCAGGAAGTCCATGCCCGGGTCATGCTGGGAGTTCCTTTGCTTTTTGAAATGATCCACAAGAAGGTTTGGAAACAGGCGGAAAAATCGGGAAAAGCGGCGAAGATGCGCCGTGGGATCGCCATTTCTCAAAAGTTCCATTTATACAACACGGGAATGGCCAAAAAACTTTTCCGGGAGATCCACGAAAGCTTTGGCGGGCAGTTGAGCCTTCTAATTGCAGGGGCTGCCGGCATCGATCCTACGGTGATTGAGGATTTCACCGCTATGGGAATTCCCATGATCCAGGGATATGGCATGACAGAGAATTCGCCCATCATTGCGGTGAATCTGGACAGATATTGCAAGCCCGCTTCTGTAGGGCTTCCCATGCCCAACACTTTGGTCAGGATCATTGATGCGGATGAGAATGGCATCGGCGAGATCATCTGTAAGAGCGATTCGGTGATGCTGGGTTACTATGAAAATCCGGAAGAGACCAGTCGGGTCATCATTGACGGATGGCTGTACACCGGAGATTATGGCTACTTTGATGAAGATGGTTTTCTGTATTTGACCGGACGCAAAAAGAATGTAATTGTTACGAAAAATGGAAAAAATGTGTTCCCTGAAGAAGTGGAGCTCTATCTTTTAAGGAGTTATTGCATTAAGGAATGTGTCGTTTACGGTATTACCGAGGAAAACGACGACACCGTGGTCTGCGCTGAAATTTATCCCGATTACGATATGATCCAGGAAGAAACCGGCATTATCGGGGACGAACGGATTCGCGAGCTGATAAAAAAGGCCGTTGACGGGGCGAATGAGAATATGCCCATGTATAAAAGGGTCCGGCGGTTCACTATTCGGGAGACAGAGTTTGACAAGACGGCTTCCCGAAAAATCAAGAGATATTCTATTGGAAATAAAGAAGCACAAACTTTGGAATACCAACAATAAGAGATCCGGGGCAACCGAAAAAACCAAAGAAGGAGAACAGAAATGGATCGTAAAGAATATGAAAAACGAAAGCCGGCAGAGTGGGAATATGCCGTAAAGAGGATTGAAGGCATCCGTGAAAGCAAAGATCCTTTGGTTCTTTATCGGGATGGAAGACCCATCATCGACATCAAACACATGATGCAGACCAGCGCAGAGGTCTACGGAGACCGCCCGGCTTTTCATGTAAAAGATGTGCCGGGAGGACCGTACCGGACCATTTCCTATCGGGAGGCGAAGGAAGATATGGATGCCTTTGGAACCGGCCTTCTTTCTTTGGGTTTGAAAGGGGAAAAGATCGGCATCATTGGTGACAACTGCTATGAATGGGCCATTTCCTATCTCGCCACCATCTGCGGCACGGGGATCGCAGTGCCGCTGGACAAGGAGCTGCCTGCGGGAGAATTGGAAAATCTCATCAAGGAAGCGGATGTTCGGGCTATCATCTACACGTCCAAATTTGAAGAGGTATTCCTTTCCATGAAAGAGAGGACCGGGCTTTCCGTTTTTATTAATATGAACAGTATGGAAGAGAAAGAGGGAGTTCTTTCTTTCCGCAGGACCCTGGAAAGGGGTCGTGAACTTTTGACCCGGGGAAATCTGGATTTTGTGGATGCGGTGGTTTCCCGGGATGCGATGAGCATCATTCTCTTTACCTCCGGCACTACAGGTATTTCCAAGGGGGTCATGCTTTCCCACGGCAACCTTGCAGAAGACCTGATGGCATCTCCTACTCTGCTTCGCGTCAATCCGGAAGATATTTTCTTTTCTGTCCTTCCCATTCATCACACCTACGAATGTACCTGCGGTTTTCTGGAACCCCTGTACTGCGGGGCATCTATTGCTTACTGCGAAGGCCTCAAGCATATTCTCAAAAACCTTCAGGAGATCCGCCCCACCATGTTCCTTTGCGTGCCCCTGATCATGGAAAACATTTATAAACGGATTTGGAAAACCGCAAAAAAAAGCGGCATGGAAAAGAAACTGAAGGTTCTGCTGAAGGTGAACCGTTTTACGAGAAAGCTGGGGATCAATCTGACTCCCCAAAAAATATTGGATGTCTTTGGCGGCAGGATGCGCATCATGATCGTAGGCGGGGCCGCCATTGATCCTGCCATTTTGCAAGGAATTCAGGATCTTGGAATCATGGCGCTCCAGGGATACGGGCTTACAGAGTGCGCTCCCATCTGTGCGCTGAATCCGGATCGCTTCCCGAAAAATTCTTCTGCGGGCTATATCCCGCCGGGGTTTGACATCAAAATCGTCGACGTGGATCCCGAAACCGGCATTGGTGAGATTTGCGCCAAGGGCGGCAATGTGATGCTGGGCTACTACAATAATGAGGAGGCGACGAAAGAAGCCTTGCGGGAGGGCTGGTTTCACACCGGAGACCTGGGCTATCTGGACAAAGACCGTTATGTCCATATCACCGGCAGAAAGAAAAATGTCATCATCACCAAAAATGGAAAAAATGTATTTCCGGAGGAGATCGAGTACTATCTGGGCAGGATCCCCTTTGTGGCGGAATCTCTGGTATGGGGAAGGGACAGCGAAGAGACCGGGGAGACCCAGATCTTTGCCAGCATAAAGGTCGATGAAGAAGAGGTCGCCGAAGTTTTAGGCTCCGATCATACAGACAAACAGGTCTTTGATCTGTTGTGGTCGGAAATTGACAAGATCAACGCAGAATTGCCCCTGTTTAAACGAATCAAGAAATTCGACATCCGAAAAACGGAGTTTGAGAAAACCACCGGCAAGAAGATCAAACGATTCGTGGAAGGCAACAAAACCATCGGGGAATAGGCGGGGATACACCTTTACATTTACCGGATTATTGTTATAATGTTAACAGATCATATGGGATTGTAACAGAGAAAACAGAAGAAAAAGGATGACCATGGAGAAAATGCAAAACGAAAGAGTGGAAAAGGCGCTGGAAATGCACAAAAAAGGTTACAATTGTGCCCAGTGCGTGGCCTGTGCCTATGGTGATCTTGCAGGGATCGATGAAAAGACGGCTTTTCGCATGGCGGAGGGCTTTGGCGCAGGAATGGGAAATTTCCAGGGAACCTGCGGCGCTTTGACAGGGGCCTATCTTTTGGCCGGATTGGCCACTGATGGCTCCGGTATGGAAGGTCCCAAAACAAAACAGGAGACTTATAAAAAGGTAAAGGCTTTGGGAAAACAGTTTGCGGAGAAGAACGGGTCTGTCATTTGTGCGGATCTGAAGGGAATGAATGGCGGACCGGTGCTGCGCAGCTGTGACGGTTGTATTGAAGATGCTGCGATTTTGGCGGCAGAGCTTTTCCATGCGGAATAGACGGCGGATGACCTATGTGCCATGAAAAAATGAAAAAAAAGTATAGTTTCAGGCTTTGGCCCATACTGCTCTGCCTGCTTCTGATCATCACCCTGCTGGCATCGGGGTGCGCAACTTTTGAGCGCTTTGCCGGGACTCTTTCCGATAAGAAAGAGGGAGACAAGGATCTGATTCGCATTGGGGTTTTGGAACCCTTGACGGGAGATGATGCAGAGGGAGCAAAAGAAGAGATCCTAGGCATTGAACTGGCTCACGAATTGTATCCTGAGGTCAACGGTAAGAAGGTAGAACTGGTTTACGGGGACCACCGCTCCGAGTTGGCTTATGTGAAAACAGCGGCAAAGGAACTCCTGGACCAGGGTATCACCGCAGCCATTGGAAGTTACGGGAACTCATACAGTCTGGCGGCGGGAGCCGCTTTTCAGGAAGCAGAGATCCCCATTGTGGGAGCCACCTGCAACAATCCTCTGGTGACCGCAGGGAACCCCTTTTATTTTAGGGTCACCATCGTGGATTCTTTTCAGGGGACCATGGCGGCAAAGTATGTCTATGAAAATCTGGACGAAGAAAACGCCATTGTCATGAAGGCCATAGGCGATGATTACGCAACGGCTCTTTCTCAGCATTTTGCAGATAAAATGACGGCTCTCACCGGAGAGAAGGATGCAGTATCTTATACTCTGGAATATAAAAAGGGGATCACTGATTTTTCGGAGCAGATCAGACTGCTGAAAGCGGCAGGAAATTATCCCGTTTATTTGCCCTGCACGGCCCAGGATGCGGAGAATATCCTCAAACAAGCCCGAAAGGCGGAATTGGAAAACCTGTTTATCGGCAGTGAGCGCTGGTATGGCGACAGTTTTCTCAAAGGAGCAGGCGCTGCGGCAGACGGAGTGGTACTTACTACCTTCTCAGATGCGGAAGCGACTCTTTCCGAGAGGACCAAAGAATTCAGAGCGGCTTATGCAAAAAAGTATGGAGAAGATGAAAAACCGTCCAATTCCGTAGCGCTTGGCTTTGACTCCTACCTACTTATTCTGGATGCTCTGACCAGACTGCAGACCTCGGGCGAAATTGCCAGGCAGGCAGAAGCAGAAGGCAAAGAAACAGTAAAACTGGAAACTCTCCGGGATGCTCTGGCCGCTACCCAGGAATACATGGGTGCGACAGGAAGCCTGTCCTTCGGGGGCAGCGGAGACCCTATTAAACCGGTAGTGTTTATGACCGTGGAAAACGGCAAATTTTTATATAAATACACTGCAAGCCCCGAATGGGGAAATTGAACAGAAAAATCAAAGGAGATTAGTTTAATGGAAGAAAACATCAAAGCAGCATTGGAAAATATCAGACCGTATTTGCAGAGAGATGGCGGAGACGTGGAGTTTGTCGCATATACTGATGATAAGATCGTGCAGGTCAAGCTGCAGGGTGCTTGCCACGGCTGCCCCCACGCACAGATGACCATCAAAAATGGAATCGAAAGACTCCTTAAAGAGCAATATCCCGAAATCGTGGCAGTGGAATCCGTTTAAGACTTATGTCATTAGAACAAAAAAAAGAAACCAATAGGGAAAAAGAGCCGGGAAAGGGGAGCCGTAAGAAGCTCCTTCTTTCCCTTGTCTTCGTGTCAGTGGTAGTTGTGCTGCTATTTGCTGTGGGCGTTTCCCGTGGATTTTCAGATTCCGGAGACAAAGCGGGGATACCGACAGCAGCAGAAAAAGAGGAAAAGGGCCCCGTTGCTCTTTCTGTTCTCTGCGTAGGAGATGTGATGGTCCACAGACCTCAAATCGCCAGCCAGTACCAAAGCGAAACCGGTACCTATGACTATACGGACAATTTTCGTTATATCAGCCCCTATATTCAGGAGGCAGATCTGGCCTTGTGCAATGTGGAAACTACCTTTGCAGGGGGAACCCCTACAGGCTACCCCTCCTTTAACGCTCCGGATGCCCTGGCCGATGCTCTTTATCAGGCCGGGTTTGACGTGGCGATGACCTCCAACAACCATATGTTTGACAAGGGGCTGGCCGGCCTGCAAAGAACCCTGAAAGTTTTGCGTGAGTCAGGCCTTGAAACTACAGGGACCCAGCTCACCGGGGAAGAGAACTATGCGATCAAAAAGGTAAAAGGGATTCCCGTTGGCATTGTTTCCTATACCTATGAGACCCCTTCGGCGTATGGAAGGCCCACCATCAACAGCAATGTCCTGTCCGAAGAAGAAGAACCTTACATCAACAGTTTTTCCTACGAGGAACTGGATCCTGAGCTGCTTCGCATCGGGAATACCATAAAGAAAGCCCGGGAGGCGGGGGCAAAAATTGTGATTTGTTATTATCACTGGGGACAGGAATACCAGAGAAGCCCCGGGGATGCTGAGATCTATATGGCTGAAAAAAGTGCCGATATGGGGGCGGATATGGTTTTTGCATCCCATCCCCATGTTTTGCAGGGAGTCGGAACCGTCACAGGGATAGAGACAGGAAGACAGATCCCCGTCTTTTACAGCATGGGGAATTGCATTTCCAACCAGAGAAGCGAGACTCTGGACAACCGCTACACGGAACAGGGGTTGATGGCCAGAGTGGACCTGACCTTTGATGCCCAAACCGGCACTGTTGCAGTACAGTCTGTAAAAGGCATGGGCACCTGGGTGGACAAATACAGATCCGGGGGACGGGATCATTACGCAGTGATTCCTTTGGATGAGAATTACAAAGAAAACGAGACTCTTGCCGTTTCGGGGCATTTGAGCAGAGCCACTCAGGCTTTGACAGATATCGAAGAAACGCTGGGAGCAGAGTATATATGGAAGTAAAGAAATCACAAATCATTGGTTTGCAGATTTTCACTGTTAAGCAATAAAGGAGGAACAACATGGCCAAAACCATTCTCCCGGTCAAGGGGACGAGAGACTATCTCCCTGAAGAAATGCGGGTTCGCGATGCGATGCAGGCGGTCATTCTGAGAAGTTACCAGAAAAACGGGTTTTCCAAGATCCAGACACCTATTTTGGAAAGCATTGAAAATCTTATAAAGAGTGAGGGCGGAGAAAATCTGAATATGATTTTCAAGATCCTCAAGCGGGGACAGAAGCTGGATCTGGACAGGGAAGACCTGACAGAAAATGATCTGGTGGACACAGGTCTTCGTTTTGACCTTACCCTTCCCCTTTCCCGTTATTTTGCCAACAACCGTGCCAACCTGCGGGTTCCTTTTAAAGTCATTCAAATCGGAGAGGTGTTCCGGGCGGAGCGCCCCCAAAAAGGCAGGCTTCGGGAGTTTTACCAGTGTGATATCGATATCATTGGTGACCCTTCCTGCAATGCGGAGATCGAGCTGATCCATACCACGGCCAAAACTCTCATGGAATTGGGTTTTGATGATTTTATCATCCGGGTCAATGACCGCCAGATTCTTTTTGATCTCATTGAAAGTGCGGGCTTTGCCAAAGAAGATGTGCTTTCTGTTTGCATCGTTTTTGATAAATTGGATAAAGTCGGCATTGATGGTGTCAAAAAAGAACTTTTGGATAAGAACTTTGACACCGGCGCTGTAGAACGGTTTATGGAATGCATCTCTCAGGATGCTTCTGCCGGGCTTTCTGCCATGAGTGCATACTGCCGCAATCAGGAAGTATTAGGCACCCTGCAGCATGTCATCGACAGTGTGCAAGAGCTTTCCCAGGGACTTTACCGCGTGGAATATGATAAATCCCTGGTTCGTGGCATGGGATACTATACCGGAACTATTTTTGAGGTGGTCAGTCCCGAATTCAACAGCTCCATTGCCGGAGGCGGCAGATATGATAAGATGATCGGAACCCTCATCGGCGAAGACATCCCGGCAATAGGTTTTTCCATTGGCTTTGAGCGGATCGCAGATATCCTTTTGAACCGCAGCCAAAATAAATTTGACACAGGGATCCACAGAATGGCCCTTCTGTTCGATGAAAAGGATTCCTTTGTGGAAGTGGTGCAAAAGGCGGACAAACTCAGGTCTACGGGCTATGATGTGACCACGGTACCCAAGGCCAAGAAGCTGGGAAAACAGTTCAACGCTCTGGAGCGTGAAGGGTTTGAGGCTGCTCTGGTTTATGGGGAAGAAGAAATAAAGCTTCTTACAAAAGAGGATTAAAATGGGCTATTTAGAGCGAATCGATGAACTCCGCCAAAGTATGATCGAAGATCTGACGGCGCTGATCCGGTTTCCCAGCGTGGTGGGACCGGCACAGGATTTAATGCCCTTTGGGCGGGATGTGCAGGAGTGTTTCGAATACATGCTTTCCCTTGGCGAGAGGGAAGGATTTTCTGTCTGCAATGTGGACAATTTTGGCGGACATATCGAATTTGGCGGGGTGACCCGGGACGAGAACGGAGAGATCCTTTCTGTCAGCGATGAGGTGCTGGGGATCCTGGTCCATCTGGATGTGGTTCCCGCAGGCGGCGGTTGGGATCATCCCCCTTTTGAAGCGCAGATCGTGGACGGAAAGATCTACGGACGGGGAACCACCGATGACAAGGGTCCTGCCATAGCCGCTTTTTATGCCATGAAGGCCCTGAAAGACGAAGGAATTATTCCGGCAAAGAAAGTCCGTCTGATCCTTGGTCTGGATGAAGAAGTGGGAACAGGCTGGCAGGGGATGGAGGCTTATTTCAGAAAGGTGAAAAAACCTGACTTTGGCTTTACCCCGGATGCGGAATTTCCTGCTATCCATGCAGAAAAGGGAATACTGATTTTTGAGCTGGTAAAAAAGATTGGAAAATCAACGGGCAAGGGACTGGAACTTCGCAGCCTTTCGGGAGGAGAGGCCGCTAATATGGTGGCGGACCACGCCAGGGCGGTTTTGCGGGGAGAGTCGTATGAGGCTGTAAAAGAAGCGCTGCATGCTTTCCGGGAGAGGACCGGCTATGGGATCAGGACCAAAGGGATCGGAAAAAGCCTGGAGATCACTACCCATGGAGTATCCTCTCACGGAGCCAGGCCGGAAAAGGGCCTTAATGCCATTTCCATATTGCTGGCTTTCCTTTCAGAAATCGGCCTGACCAATGAGGATGTGAAGGATTTTCTTTCCTTTTATCAGGAACATATCGGTTTTGATCTGTCAGGGGAGCGTGCGGGCTGCGCCATGTGCGATGCAGTGTCCGGCCCCTTGGTCTTCAATGTAGGGCAGATAGAAGGAGACGATGAGGCCATCAAACTCACCGTAAATGTCCGCTATCCCGTTACCATGGACGACGAGGCGGTTTACTCCGGTTTGATCCCCCTTCTTGACCGCTATGGCTTTGGTGTGGTAAAACTCAGTCATCAAAAACCCATATACATTCCCAAGGACGATCCCCTTATTGCCACATTGATGGGGGTTTACAGAAAACATACCGGGGATATGACTTCAGAACCCCTGGCCATCGGAGGCGGCACCTATGCCCGGGCTATGGAGAAGGCGGTGGCCTTTGGAATGACTTTTCCCGGAAAGGAAGAACTGGCCCACCAAAAAAATGAATATGTAGAGATCCACGATCTGATCCTTGCGGCTAAAATCTATGCGGATGCCATCTTTGAGTTGACAAAGGAACAGGGCGAGACTATAATCAACACTTGAAAAGATCTGTTTCAGGGCGAGGTGAAATTCCTCACCGGCGGTGATGCGCTGCAAGAAGCGATGAGTCCGCGAGCCGAAAGGCAGAACCGGTAAGAACCCGGTACCGACGGTTTTGCACAAAGTGCAAAGAAAGTCCGGATGAGAGAAACACGAGGTCATTGCTGTGAGATGATGCGTGAGTCACCCTGGGAATTTTCCCGGGGTTTCCTTATTCCTGACAGATTCCTTACCAATAAGCGGAGCGAGAGCTCAATGACGACAAGGAGGAATTTGAAATGAGTCAGACAGAAAAAACCGTAAAACTTGCAAAGATGGCCATGTTGTGCGCCATTTCCGCCGTGCTGGTCATGGCAGTGCAGATCCCCTTTCCCCCGGCGCCTTTCCTGAAGTATGACCCGGCGGATATTCCCATCATTATCACCGCCTTTGCCTTTGGCCCGGTGGCAGCCTTTGTCATGACCGCCATCGTAAGCTTTATTCAGGCGTTCCTTTTGGGCGGCGACGGACTTATCGGCTTTTTTATGCACCTGGTAGCCACTGGCTCCTTTGTGTTGATCGCAGGCAATATTTATAAAAAGAATAAGACGAGAAAGACCGCTGTGGTCGCTCTCCTCTCCGGCGTTGCCGTCATGACAGTGACCATGATCGGTTGGAACATCCTGATAACACCTATCTTTATGGGAGTACCCAGAGAAGCGGTTTTAGGGATGATCCTTCCCATTATCCTGCCATTCAATCTGTTGAAGGCGGGGATCAATGGGGCGGTGACTTTTCTGATCTATAAGCCCATTGCCAGGTTCCTGCACAAATAGGGACCTGCGCAGCCTGCTGCTTTTGAGGGAACTATGAAAGAAATTTTGATCCATAATGAAGAGGAAGCATTGGATTTTGGCCGCTCTTTGGCGCAGGATCTGAAACCTGGGGATATTGTAGCCCTTTCCGGGGACCTGGGTGCAGGAAAAACCACGCTGACCAAGGCCATTGCAAAGGGTCTTGGCATCGAGAGCCATGTGACCAGCCCTACGTTTCTTCTGGTACAGGAATATAAAGAGGGGCGTATGCCCCTCTATCATTTTGATGTATATCGTTTGCACGGAGAAGACGACCTCTACGAGATCGGCTTTGAGGACTATCTCTTTGGGGATGGTGTCTGTGTTATCGAGTGGGCGGATCAGGTGGACAGCCTGATACCGGCTTCGGCCCTTCGCATCCATATCTCCTATGGGGAGAAAGAGGGCGAAAGGATCTATCAAATACAGGAAGGAGGCCGGGGGGATCTATGAACCTTTTGGCTGTGGAAACTACGGGGCCCTTTGCTTCCGTAGCACTGATCAATGAAAAGAAAGAATACAGGGAGATCCGCTTTGGCAAGGAGCTGTCACATTTGCAGAGCCTCATCCCCATGATCGAGGAATTGCTTAGGGAATGCGGACTGAACACAGGACAGCTCACCCACATTGCGGCATCCCATGGACCGGGTTCTTTCACAGGGATCCGCATCGGGATCTCTACTGCCAGAGCGCTGGCCCAGGCTTTATCTCTTCCGGTGATTTCTGTGCCGACGCTGGCTTCCTTTGTGTGGAATGAGCCAAACCACAGCGGTCTTTTTTGTCCTGTGTTTGATGCCCGGCGTGAGCAGATCTACAGCGGGGCTTATGCCAGGAACGAAGAGGGGATCCGGACTCTTGTGGAGGCGGGGGCTTATTCCCTGGAAGACTATCTGGCAAAGGTGGAGGCGGCAGATCCCCTTCATGAAAAGGACATTCTTCTCTTTGGGGACGGGCTCAAGCTCTATGGACCTGCAATACAAGAGTGGGGAAAAAGCACAGGACGGATCTCTTCAACGGGAGAGGGTCGCATAAGAGAAGCGGCGGCAGACCGTCTGTACCAGAGGGCCTCCTCGGTGGCCCTGGCAGCCTATGCTCTTTGGGAGAAAAATGAGATTTTGGAGTTCCATCAACTGGAACCTGTCTATTTGCGAAAAGCAGAAGCACAAAGAAAACTGGAAGAAAGGCTGGCAATGGAAAAGGCATGATAAACGGTACGATTCGAATGGCGGAGGATAAAGACATCGATGCGATCGCAGAACTGGATCAGCTTTGTTTTGCTACGCCCTGGAGCCGGGAGGCTTATGCCCGGGAGCTTCGGGCCAACAAGCTGGCTTTTTATATCGTAGCGGATGAGGACGGCGTCATTGTTGGTTTTGCAGGGCTTTGGGGCATCATTGAAGAGGGGCATATCACCAACGTGGCTGTCCACCCGGCCTATCGGAACAAAGGGCTGGGATGTCAGCTGGTTTCCCGTCTCCTGGAAGTGGCCGAAGAATACGGCATCGACAAATTTACTTTGGAAGTCAGGCCGTCGAATGAGTCTGCCATTACCTTATATAACAAACTGGGGTTCAAGGCGGTGGGGCGCCGTCCCCGTTACTATGAAGACAACGGCGAGGATGCTCTCATCATGTGGCGGTATCGGGATGAACAGAGAGTCCGGGAAGAGGTGCCGAGATGAAAAAGGGGCGTTTTCTTACCCTGGCCTTTGAGACCAGCTGCGATGAGACTTCGGTGGCAGTGGTTGCCGATGGACGGGAAGTCCTTTCCAATGTGATTTCCTCCCAAATCGATGTGCATCGTGTTTTTGGGGGAGTGGTTCCTGAAATCGCATCCCGGCATCATCTAACCAATATCAACAGTGTGTACCAGGAAGCCATGGACAACGCAGGCATCAGCCTGCAAGATGTGGACCTCATCGGTGTCACCTGCGGTCCCGGATTGGTAGGAGCCCTTCTCATTGGTGTGGCCCACGCAAAAGCTATGGCCTTTGCGGCGCAAAAGCCACTGCTGGGGGTCCATCATATACAAGGTCACATTGCAGCAAATCTCATAGAATATAAAGACCTGGAACCTCCTTTTCTCGCCCTTGTGGTGTCCGGGGGGCACACCCATCTGATCCAGGTGGAGGAGTACACGAAGTACAAAATACTGGGAAGAACCAGAGACGATGCGGCGGGAGAAGCCTTTGACAAGATCGCCCGGGTTTTAGGTCTGGGATACCCCGGTGGTCCGGCCATCGATAAGGCGGCAAAGGAAGGGGATCCTCACAGCGTGGAGTTCAAGCGTGTCATGCTGGAAAAAGGAAGTCTGGATTTCAGTTTCAGCGGGTTGAAGACTGCGGTCCTCAATCACATCAACACGGCAAAGCTCAAGGGACAGGAAATTCCTGCTGCAGACATTGCCGCCGCATTTCAGCTTTCGGTGGTGGATGTTCTTGTGGAAAAAGCCATGCAGGCTTTGCAGATAACGGGGAGCGACAAACTGGTCCTTGCGGGGGGTGTAGCAGCCAATACCCTTCTTCGGGAACAGCTTCTGCTTGCCTGTGAGAAGCGGCAGATCCGGCTGTTCTCACCTTCTCCGGTTTTATGCACTGACAATGCCGCCATGGTGGCCTGTGCGGCGCATTACCGGTATCAGGCAGGGTATCGAAGTGATTTCCTGCTGGATGCGTACGCCACCCTTGATATCGAAAGTCAATACTAAAAAAAACGGGAGATGCATGATGCATCTCCCTGTTTGTTGCTTTCCTTACACAAACCAAACAAACTTATTCTGTGACATTTTCCTCCACGTACTTGACGATATCGCCGACGGTCTGGAATTTTTCGGAGTCTTCATCCGGGACTTCGAGATCGAATTCATCCTCGATGGCCATGATGATCTCCACGGCATCCAGAGAATCCGCTTCCAGATCCTTCATCAAGCTGGTGCTCATTGTAACAGCATCCTCTTCTACTCCGAGCTGTTCCACAATGATTTCTTTTATTTTTTCAAAAATCATACATTTACCTCCATAGGTTTGCGAGACCCTAAAACATCCCGCTGGTGTTATAGTCAAGCCTATTATAAGTGACAGTATCCAATACTGCAACAGGTATTTTGAAATAATTACTGCAATTCCAGCCAACGATCATAGGCTTTTGCAAGAGCCGCCTTTGCAGCCTCCATATCCTTGTTACAGGCAAGAAGGGTGCTGTGATCCGAAAAGATTTCCTCCCGGCACATTTCCTTTTCCAGAAAGGCTATTTTCTCCTCAAATCCGCTGATTTCTTCTTCTACGGAGGCAAGTTCCCGTTCCCGACGCCGGCGGGCAGCTTCCTGCTCCTTGGCAAGGCGGCGTTCTTCCTGTTTCTTTTCTTTGACCGACAAACTGTCATCGGCGGGCAGTCCGGGTTGTTGCTTTTCTCCTCCGGTCATCCGGCCCAATTCCTGAAGATAGGTTTTTCCGGAAGCGATGGCCTGCTTTTTCTCCACATAGTAGTCGTAGCCCCCTAAAAAGCTCTCAATGCCGGTTTCATTCAACTCAAAGATCCGGGTAGGGACTTTGTTCAAAAGGTAACGGTCATGGGAGACGATGAGAAGGGTTCCCGAAAAATCCAGCAGAGCATCTTCGAAGACTTCCTTGGCGGAAAGATCCAGATGGTTGGTGGGCTCGTCCATAATGAGGAGGTTGGCCCCTGTGAGCATGAGCTTCAAAAGGGTAAGGCGGGCCTTTTCTCCTCCGGAAAGGGACTTGACGGTCTTAAACACATCGTCATTGCGAAAAAGAAAGCGTCCCAAAAGGCTGCGAAGCTCAGTTTCCGTATAAAGCCGGTATTCTCCGTGAAGCGCTTCCAACACGGTGGCATTGTCATCCAGAAGCTTTTGTTCCTGATCGTAATATCCAAAGAGAACATTGTGCCCCACCTTCAGGGTACCTGTGTCGGGGGGGATCAATCCCATAATGATCTTGAGGAGGGTGGTTTTTCCGATGCCATTGGGGCCCACAAGGCAGATCCGTTCTCCCCGTTTGATATCAAAATCTACATTTTGAAACAGGGTACGCCTGTCCTTCCCGCCGGGGTGGGAAAAGCTTTTGCTGAGACCTTCTCCGAAGAGGACATCGGTGCCGCTGTGGTATTTTTCCTTAAAGTGGAGCTTCATGCGGCTGGTGGAAAGATGGGGGCGTTCATTGAGCTCCATATGCTCCAGGCGATGTTCCCGGGATTTTGCTCTCTTGGCCAGCTTTTCTGTTCCGTGCTGCTTGAAGCGGCGGATGATTTCTTCCTGTCTCTCCACCTCTTTTTTCTGCTGTTCATATTGGCGCAGGGCATCTTCATCCCGCTGGCGTTTTTTTACCAGATAGGCGCTGTAATTCCCGTCGTAGGCAGTCAATTTGTGATCCCGGACTTCAAAGATCCGGTTTGCCGTCTGGTCCAGAAAATAGCGATCGTGGGAAATCAGGATAACCGTCCCGCTGTAGGCTTTCAAAAACTGCTCCAGCCACTTCAGGGTTCCGATATCCAAGTGGTTGGTGGGTTCATCCAGAAGAAGAAGGTCCGGTTTTTTCAAAAGGAGAGAGGCCAGAGCCAGTCGGGTCCGCTCGCCTCCGGAAAGGGCCATTACCGGTTTTTCCAGATAGTCGTCGGGAAAAGCCATGACGGAAAGAATGCCTTTGATCTCGCTTTGGTAAGTATATCCCCGGTTCCTCTCGAACTCATGGGTCAGGTCATCGTGGCGATGGAGCAGGGCATGAACATCTTCCCCTTCTGCGGAACGGCGGGCGATCTCTTGGGAAAGCTCTGTGAGAGTATGTTCCATCCCGATGGTTTGGGCGAAGATGCCGAGCATTTCCTCCTGCACTGTTTTATTGGAGGAGAAATTATCTTTTTGCTTCAAAATGCCAATAGTGGTGTCCTGGGAAATGAAAAAATCCCCGGCATCATAGGGCAGTTCTCCTGATAATATGGAAAGGAGCGTGGTTTTTCCGGCGCCGTTGTCTCCAACGATGCCAATTTTGTCTCCCTGGTTTACATGAAAAGAGATATCCGCCAGAATGGTGTCAATACCGTAGGCTTTTGTGATTCCGGTAGCAGATAAGATTATCATGGGTGTCCTTTCTGATTAAAAAATGTTTTTATCTGTCTCATAATACCATTTTTTTTGTTGTGTATCTATAATTCCGATGATATAATAACTACATTATTAAAATTTTAACAATAGTTATGGGTAATCAGCAGGTGTTTTGGAGTGTGTAATGATGAAAGAAAATGGAAAGATTTCCAATGCGGTGATCCGGAGGCTCCCCCGTTATCGCAGAGTTCTTAAGGAGCTGATGAAAAGAGGTATCGAAAGAATCTCATCTAACGACCTCAGCCTTCTCATCGGGTATACGGCCTCCCAGATTCGGCAGGATCTGAACAATTTTGGCGGATTTGGCCAGCAGGGATATGGCTACAATGTAGAAGGTCTCTATGCCCAGATCGGCGCCATTCTTGGCCTGGACAGAGAGTACAGAATGATCATTGTGGGTTCGGGGAACCTGGGGCAGGCCATTGCCAATTATGCCACTTACTACCGCGCCGGTTTTGTGGTTTCGGCGATCTTTGATGTCAATCCCAAATTGATTGGCATCAGCATCAATGGCATTGAGGTCCAGGATTATGAAAATCTGGAAGCCTTCCTTGAAAAAAACCACACAGATATCGGGATCATCTGTACCACTAAGGGCAGCGCTCAGGATGTTGCCAACAAGTTGATGGAGGGCGGCGTGAAAGGGATCTGGAACTTTGCTCCCGTGGACATTGAGGTTCGTGATGACGTGGCTCTGGAAAATGTCCATCTCTCAGACAGTCTCAACACGCTGGCTTACTATATCAGCCATAGCCAGAAAGAATCTGAAAAATAAAAATTACTATGTTTCCATGTCGGACAATAATCGTTATTGGCTGCTAACTGCAAAATAGGAAAAAAAATAACCGTTTCGTAAAGAAACGGTTATTTGTTTTGTCTCATTTGCCAGGACGCGAAAGAAGTAGATTAAGCTTCAACGGGAGCGTCTACGGGGCAAACATTTGCACAAGCGCCACAGTCAATGCACTTGTCAGCATCGATGATGTAGATGGGATCGCCTTCGATGATAGCCTCAACCGGGCATTCCGGAGCACAAGCGCCGCAAGCGATACAAGAATCGTTGATCACATAAGCCATAATGAATCCTCCTTTAGTGTGGTTGTCAGTTGCTTTTGTTTAAAGCAACCCCATTATAACAGACATTTTTTAAGATAACAAGAGATTGCGATAATTAATTCACCATCCGCTGTTGCTTGCCTGCAAGCCAAAAAAAGAGTAAAATAATAAGTCAGTATTCGTTAAAGGAAGGAGGAAGAGAATGCAGATATATGCCTTGTACGGAAAAAGCGGCACAGGAAAAAGCTATCAGGCCATGACCCTGTGTCGGGAACGGAATATCGAAGGTATCATTGATGATGGCCTTTTTATATGGAAAAACAGCATGATGGCAGGGATCTCCGCAAAACGTCAGCCTTCCAAAATCAGAGCAATAAAAACAGCCCTGTTTACGGAAGACGAGCATTGCTGCGAAGTCCGTGACAAAATTCGGGAGATCGATCCCCGAAGCATTCTTGTCCTCGGCACTTCGCTGGCCATGGTAGAGAAGATCGTAAGGCGTCTGGAATTGCCTGAACCCGCAGAATGGATCTCCATTGAAAGCATTACCACGGATGCGGAACGGGAGACTGCCCGCCGGGAGAGGAAAGAACTGGGAAAGCATGTCATCCCTGTACCGGATTTTCAGCTTAAAAGACAATTTTCTGGTTTTTTTCTGGATTCTCTTGCAAAATTCAGGGGCAAAAGCGGGCGCTCCGCCACAGGAGACAAGACGGTGGTCAGGCCTTCGTACTGTTACCTGGGCAAGTTTGAACTCTCCGACAAAGTCATTACCGATATCGTAACTTACATCGGTCAGCAGCTGCCGGGAATCGGCGAAGTTTTGAAAATCCAGACGGAGAAAACCGGAGACGGGATTATTTTGGATACTACGGTGACTGTGGAATACGGCTATATGATTTTGGATCTGGCAAAACAGTTTCAGAAGGAAGCAGCCAAACAGCTGGAAAACATGACAGCGTTTCACGTCATCGCCGTCAATGTAGAGATCCGATCCCTGATATAGAAGATGTAGTAAAGAAAGAGAGGTGCGTCCATGCTGGGCCCAGTAGTAAATGCAGTAGCCATAGTGGTGTGCGCTTTGATCGGTCGTTTTTTTCTTAAAAATCTGCCCGAGCGCTTTGAGGAGATCATAAAGAAGGCCATAGGTCTTTCTATTATATATATCGGGATCTCCGGCGCCATGGATAACCAAAGTGTGATGCTCCTGATTTTCAGCATGGTCATAGGAAGCGTCATCGGCGAATTGCTGGACATTGACCGAGGGATGAACCGTCTGGGTGACTGGGCGGAAAAGAAGCTGGGTTTTGGAGATGGAAATTTTTCGAAGGGCTTTGTCACTGCCAGCATTCTTTTTTGTACCGGGTCCATGGCCATCGTGGGAGGGCTCAACAGCGGCCTTATGGCCAACCATGAGATGCTATTTGCAAAATCCATACTTGATGGCGTGATTTCCATCGTCTTTGCCTCTTCAATGGGCATCGGCGTGGTTTTTTCCGCCGTACCCGTACTCCTTTATGAAGGTGGGATTGCGTTGGGAGCTTCCTTTGCCAAGGATTGGATGACTCCGGAGATCATCCGGGAGATGTCAGCGGTGGGCAGCCTTCTCATTGCGGCCATCGGTTTCAATTTTATCATGGTAAAACAGATCAAAGTGGCGAATATGATCCCGGCTATTTTTCTCCCCTGGCTTTTTATCGCCATAGAACACACGGAGAAAGTTGCGGCCCTGCTGAAACATTTACCTTAAAGGTGCTTCAAAAAAATCCGCAAAATGTATTGACAATACGCAGAGCCTGTATTAAATTAGTTTTAGCACTCAACCAGAAAGAGTGCTAACAAAAGTAAAAAATAAAATGATATAATCAGAATGAAAGGAGTTTTGGGAATGAACATCAAACCATTGGGAGACAGAGTAGTGATCAAGCGTTTGGAAGCGGAGGAAAAGACCGCAAGCGGTATCGTCCTTCCCAGTCAGGCGAAAGAACAGCCCCAGATGGCCGAGATCGTGGCAGTTGGCCCCGGCGGATATGTGGATGGCAAAGAGGTCAAAATGGAAGTCAATGTTGGGGATGTGGTCATCTTTTCCAAGTATGCCGGGACAGAAATCAAATATGAGGGACAGGAGTACACCATCCTCTCCCAGAGAGATATCCTCGCCATCGTATAGGAAGGCAAGACCGTAAGAAAAAAGAAATCGTTCAAAGCTTCGCCCGATACCGTGCAAAACAGGCGGTGGGATCAAACGGGCAAATCAGAAAAAAGAAAGGGTGTTAACAAAATGGCAAAAGAAATCAATTTTGGTGAAGAATCAAGAAAAAAGCTGCTGTCCGGCGTTGACCAGCTTGCTGATACAGTAAAAGTCACCTTGGGACCGAAAGGAAGAAACGTTCTTCTGGAAAAGAAATTCGGAAGCCCCCTCATCACCAATGACGGCGTCACCATCGCAAGAGAAATCGAGCTGGAAGACCCGTTTGAAAACATGGGAGCGCAGCTGGTCAAAGAAGTAGCCACAAAGACCAATGATGTAGCAGGAGACGGCACCACCACCGCCACACTTCTGGCCCAGGCCATCATCAGAGAAGGGTTTAAAAATGTTGCAGCCGGCGCAAATCCCATGGTTCTCAAAAAGGGTATCCAGGGTGCTGTAGATGTAGCGGTAAAAGAAATCAAGAACATTTCCATCCCTGTCAAAGGCAAGGAAGATATCGCACAGGTTGCTTCCATCTCCGCAGCGGATGAAGAAATCGGCAAGCTCATCGCCGAAGCCATGGAAAAAGTAGGTACCGATGGTGTCATTACCGTAGAAGAATCCAAGTCCATGGGAACCACTCTGGAAGTCGTAGAAGGCATGCAGTTTGACAGAGGATACCTCTCCCCCTACATGGTCAGTGATCCGGAAAAGATGGAAGCAGTGATGAACAATCCCTACATCCTTCTGACAGACAAGAAGATCACCAACATCCAGGAACTGCTCCCCATCCTCGAAAAAATCGTGCAGCAGGGAAGAAAGCTCTTCATCATTGCTGAAGATGTGGAAGGCGAAGCTCTGGCTACCCTGGTACTCAATAAGCTTCGCGGAACCTTTGATTGCGTAGCTGTCAAGGCACCGGGATTCGGCGACAGAAGAAAAGCCATGATGGCCGATATTGCGGCACTGACAGGCGGCGTTGTCATCTCCGAGGAACTGGGATATGACATCAAGGAAGCCACCATCGATATGCTGGGTACTGCTGACACCATCAAGGTCAACAAAGAAACCACAGTGATCGTGGGCGGCGCAGGCAATGCGGATGAAATCACCAAGAGGATCAACCAGATCAAAGCCCAGATCGAAGAAACCACTTCCGATTTTGATAAAGAGAAACTGCAGGAAAGACTTGCAAAACTCTCCGGCGGCGTCGCTGTGATCCAGGTAGGTGCTGCTACCGAAACAGAACTGAAAGAAAGCAAGCTCCGTATTGAGGATGCGTTGAACGCCACCAGAGCTGCTGTTGAGGAAGGCATCGTTGCCGGAGGCGGAACTGCTTTTGTCAATGTGATCCCCAAGGTCAGAGCTTATGTGGACGGACTTTCCGGAGATACCAAGACCGGCGCAACAATCATCATGAGAGCTTTGGAAGAACCCGTAAGACAGATTGCCAACAACGCAGGTCTGGAAGGATCCATCGTTGTAGACAAAATCAAGGGTGAAAAAGCCGGAATCGGATTCAATGCCGTTACCGAGGCTTATGTCAATATGGTAGATGCAGGTATCGTTGACCCGGCTAAGGTCACAAGATCCGCACTCCAGAACGCCGCTTCCGTTTCTGCCATGCTTCTTACCACAGAAGCCAGCGTAGTGGAAGTCAAGAGCGAAGAACCGGCAATGCCCATGGGCGGCATGGGCGGCGGCATGGGAATGATGTAATTTCCCTGTCGGGCCAAATGATAGAACACAGGGGAATTAAAAGGGGAAAATAGAGACTCAGAGATTATCTTACGGAGCAGAGCGATCTGCTCCGTACTTTGTCTTGAAAAGTATGCAAAAATAAGATACAATTATTCATCACAGAAGGAATTCGCAGTATCTAAAACTGCGTTGTCATTGCGGAACAAAACGGGAGAGCGTAGCGGGAATGGATTTGCAGGAATGGATCAATAAAATGAAGAAGACCCTGCAATGGCCCTCGCTTTCCTCAAAATTTCTTTTGGGCATCACCGCAACCCTTCTGCTTACGGAAATGGCATACCTTTCGGGGATCGCTGTGGTCTGCGGTGCGCCGGAACATAAGGATTTTTTGTTTTGCGACAGCGACAGGCTTATTGGTGTTGAAGGGGATTATGTCATTCCCGAAAAGGTGAAAGAGAGCAAAGAGGAGCTGTCGGAAGCTCCCCCGGAGAGGGAAACCACTGCCGGAGAAGCCAAAGAAGAGAACGAGGCGCTAAAGGACGATGCGGAAAAGGGCACTCTGATCCTTGTGAACAAGACCCACCCTCTGGAGAAAAACTACCAACCGGAGGATCTTACCGCCATCCTATATTTTGCCGTAGACCGGAGTGAAGAATGCCGGTTTATGCGAAAAGAGGCTGCAGGGGCATTCCATGAGATGGTGGAAGCCGCCCGGAGAGACGAACTTTCCATCGTTATGACCACCGCTTACCGGTCCTATTCTTTCCAGCAGATGTTGTGGGAAAGCTATGTAGCCAGCGAGGGAGAAGAGGCAGCGGCCCGCTTCAGCGCAAAGCCAGGACAGAGTGAGCACCAGACAGGGCTTGCCGTAGACGTATCGGCGGCGTCTGTAGATTATCGCCTGACAGATGAGTTTGGAAAGACCGAAGAAGGAAAATGGTTGGCGGCCAATGCCTATCGTTACGGGTTCATTCTTCGCTATCCCAAAGGCGCAGAAGATGTGACCGGATACCTTTACGAACCGTGGCATTTCCGGTATGTGGGAAAGACCGCCGCTGCTCTGATAAAGGAAAATGATCTGACATTAGAAGAATTTCTTATCGAAATTGAGTAAAAGACCGGCGTCAAACACCGGATAAACTGGTAATAGACAGGAAAGGAAAAAGAAAAATGGCGTATTACTATGAGGAACCCTCTCGTACTTTTAATGAGTACCTGCTGCTTCCGGGATATTCTTCCACGGAGTGCAGACCGGACAATGTGAGCCTGCGGACTCCGGTAACAAAATTTAAAGAGGGAGAGGAACCCGCAATCACTCTGAATGTTCCACTGGTGTCGGCGATCATGCAATCTGTATCCGATGACAGGATGGCAATCAGTCTTGCAAAAGAAGGGGGCCTCTCTTTTATATATGGCTCACAGTCTATTGAGAGCGAAGCAGCGATGGTGGCCCGGGTAAAGAGCCACAAGGCGGGATTTGTAAAAAGCGACTCCAATATCCGTCCGGATCAAAATCTGGGGGATATTCTCAAATTGAAAGAAAAGAGCGGCCATTCCACCGTGGCAGTCACGGATGACGGTACGGCAGAAGGCAAGGTCTTGGGCATCGTCACCAGCAGAGACTATCGGGTGAGCCGTATGTCCCTTGACACAAGGGTGGAGGAGTTTATGACGCCATTTTCTTCTCTGGTCTATGCCCAGGAAGGGATCACTCTTTCCGAGGCCAACGATATGCTTTGGGATCACAAGCTCAATGCCCTTCCCATCATCGACAAAAACGGAAGACTGACTCACTTCGTATTCCGCAAGGATTATGAATCGCATAAGGATCATCCCCTGGAACTTCTGGACTCCCATAAAAGATACATGGTAGGTGCCGGCGTGAATACCAGAGATTTTGCAGAACGGGTTCCGGCCCTCGTCGAGGCAGGAGCGGATGCCCTTTGCATCGACTCTTCTGAAGGATATTCCGAGTGGCAAAAGCTTACCATTGATTATGTCCGCAAACAGTATGGAGATACGGTAAAAATCGGTGCCGGCAACGTAGTGGACAAGGAGAGCTTTTATTTTCTGGCCAGAGCCGGTGCGGACTTCATTAAGGTAGGCATCGGCGGCGGTTCCATCTGCATCACCCGTGAGCAGAAGGGGATCGGCCGGGGACAGGCCAGCGCCCTCATCGAGGTGGCAGAGGCCAGAAACGAGTATTACAAAGAAACCGGGATCTATATCCCCATTTGTTCTGACGGTGGCATCGTTTATGATTATCATATGGTACTGGCCCTGGCCATGGGCGCAGACTTCATCATGCTGGGCCGCTATTTTGCCCGTTTTGACGAGAGCCCGACCAACAAGCTGAATATTAACGGAAGTTATGTGAAGGAATATTGGGGCGAAGGCAGCAACAGAGCCCGCAACTGGCAGCGTTACGATCTGGGAGGCGACGGTAAATTGTCCTTTGAAGAAGGGGTAGATTCTTATGTGCCCTATGCCGGTCCCCTCAAAGACAATGTAAAACTGTCCTTATCCAAAATTCGCTCCACCATGTGCAACTGCGGCGCTTTGTCCATTCCTGAACTTCAGAGAAATTCAAAGCTTACCATCGTATCCGCTACCAGCATCGTTGAAGGCGGAGCCCACGATGTCATTCTGAAGGAAAGCGGGAACAATCCCACTAGATAGGAGAGATGAGAAGGTGAAACATCAGAAGATCATAGTCGTCGATTTTGGCGGCCAGTATAACCAGCTTATCGCACGGAGAGTCCGGGAGGAAAGTGTCTACTGCGAGATCGTCTCCTATTCCAAAGTCATGGAAGTCCTGCAGTCGGAAAAACCGGACGGCATGATCCTGACGGGAGGGCCTAATTCCGTATATTTGCCAGAGGCACCCACCCTTCCCCGGGAGTTTTTCGAAATGGGGATCCCCGTGCTTGGTATCTGCTATGGAGCGCAGCTCATGGCCCACGTCCTTGGGGGCGTGGTAAAAAGCCCGGATTATAAAGAATACGGCAGAGTGGTTCTCAGTCAGGGGTATGGCCCCTCCGACAAGAGAGAAACCAGTGAAAGCCCTTTGTTTGCAGGGGTACATCATGACACCCTGTGCTGGATGAGCCATACAGACTATATCGAAAACGTGCCAGCAGGCTTCGTGGTTTCTTCGTATACAGACAATTGTCCCACAGCCTCTATGGAAGACTGCGAGAAAAAGCTTTATGCAGTGCAGTTTCACCCGGAAGTGCATCACACTCCTTTTGGGCAGGATCTCCTGCACAATTTCCTCTATAAGGTCTGCGGGTGCACCGGAGACTGGACCATGGCTTCTTTTGCCAAAAGCAAGATCGAAGAGATCAAGGAACAGGTGGGTGACCGCAAGGTTCTCTGCGCCCTTTCCGGCGGGGTAGATTCTTCTGTGGCAGCGGTGCTGGTGCACAAGGCCATCGGAGACCGTCTGACCTGCGTGTTCGTAGATCACGGTCTTTTGCGCAAGGACGAAGGAGATCAGGTGGAAGAGATCTTTGGACAGCAATTCCATATGAAATTGATCCGGGTCAATGCGGCCGAACGTTTTCTTGGAAAACTGGCAGGCATCAGCGACCCTGAAAAAAAGAGAAAGATCATCGGGGAAGAATTCATCCGGGTCTTTGAAGAAGAAGCTGCAAAGCTTTACCATCAGGAGGGTAAGATCGACTACCTGCTTCAGGGCACCATCTATCCCGATGTAGTAGAAAGCGGCGTGGGAGAATCTGCGGTCATCAAGAGCCACCACAATGTGGGGGGCTTGCCTGACGATGTGGACTTTGAACTTTTAGAGCCCCTTCGCCTTCTCTTTAAAGATGAAGTGCGCAAGGTGGGCGAAGAACTGGGGATCCCTGCAGAGCAGGTCTGGCGTCAGCCCTTCCCCGGTCCGGGACTGGCGATCCGCTGCCTCGGCGAAATCACCGACGAAAAACTTCGCATTGTTCGGGAATCTGACTTCATCCTTCGTGACGAGATCAAAAAAGCCGGACTGGAACGGGACATCTGGCAGTATTTCACCGCCCTTCCCGATGTGAGAAGCGTAGGCGTTATGGGAGACTTCCGTACCTACGACCATATGGTGGGCATCAGAGCCGTAACCTCCGTGGACGGCATGACCTCCGACTGGGCACGTATCCCTTACGAGGTATTGGAAAAGATTTCCAATCGTATCGTCAACGAGGTGCCGGGAGTGAATCGGATCGTGTATGACATCACATCGAAACCGCCTTCAACGATAGAATGGGAGTAGGACCCGGTTTCATCAAGTGAAACGCAGAGAAAACTGCAGGTACCACCCCTGCCAGAGCTGGCGAAAAAATCCGGCGCCTTAAATATTTTTAAAGTGCCGGACTAATAGATTTCAAAATGAACCGTTTATGAACTTGTGAGCATTTACAAAAATCATAAACGGTTTTTTATTGTTTCAGGCTTAGGGCTTCGGCCGAATGAAAAAAATTCTATTGTAAAATGTTCCGCCCTCATAGAAGGTGGCAACCTGAATGTTCCTTCCGTAAACATCGCTTTCCACACAAGTCACCCTTGTGCCGGAATTACGCCCTTTCCACATGCCGTTTTCTTCCTTGACTTCGACGTATTCGATGTAGTTTGAAAGCTCATCATACAGGGACTCCGCAATAAACTCATCTACGTAGTAATAATTATCAAAATAACCGCCTTGTTTAAATTCGCATTCGGAAGGATTTAATGACAGAAGGAACTCTTTCACTGCTTTATCGCCAAAAGCGGTTTCCCTGTCTGTTTCGGGGGCAGGTGCAGTCTCCTCCGCTTTTGGTTCCGGCAGATCCTTGCCCGTTTTGATGCGCTCCAGCAATGTGCTGTCAGTGCCTTTTATTTTGCTTGCCAGCGCATCGTTTGAAATCAATGCAACATTGGCCCGGAGGAACTGCTGCGTGCCCGTTCCGTATTCTCCTGCGGTAATGCCGATTTTGTCAGACAGTTCCCAAGCTTTGTCCCACGAGAAATCCCCCTGGCTATCCTTGTAACCGAGAGAACGGAGAACGATGGTAAGGTACTGGCTTGCAGTGACGGTATCGCTCCCGCTGAAAGTGGTGGTGCTTGTCCCGGCGGTCAGGCCGTTGGTATAGGCGTAGCCCACATAGGGCTTTGCCCAATCGGGAACATCGGTAAAGGGTGTTGTCCATGTTCCGGCTTTTGCTTCCTCGCTCTTGCCCAAGAGCCGCACAAGCATAGCTACCGCTTCAGAACGAGTGGGCGCACGGTCAAGGTCATAAATGGGTTTGCCGTTTGCGTCAGTTCCGGTTCCGCTAAACAAGCCAAGTGCACTGAGTGCATCTGCCGCCTTAGTTGCTTCGCTGCTGGCCCCAAAAGCTGTTGAGACCGCAGAAAGAACAAGCGTTAGCATTAGGATAAGTAAAAGTATTTTTCTCATTGTTTTTTCTCCCTGATGATACAATGACTGCTGCTTACATCATGCTAACATAACCATTTTAGGTTGTCCACTGTCACAGACCTTGCTGTTCTTGTTTAGGATTGGGCACTGAAAAAGGCCGTCTCTTATTTTGAGACGGCCTTTCCTTATCAAATAGCCTATTTCAGTTCTGCATCAGGCAATCCACCTTGCATCCATTCCCCTGTTTTATGGGGAACATCTTCTTCCTGTTCGGTATCGTCAAAATCCTGACGTCCGATGCGTCCGTAGATTTCGGGCTTTTTCTTCTCCAGCCAGGCGGCGTAGCAAAAGCCGTAGATCCCGAGAACTACCATGGCCATGAAAAGTACGGTGTTGACAGTACCGGTTGCCCCTGTCAGCGCGGACCAGTTCATCACGGCCTTGATCAGAACAAAGGCAAGACCCACCAGCGCAAGGCCGGGTGCAATGAATGTGGACCACGCGGAGAAATGGTATTGCTTGTTCTTTTGGAAATACAGGATAACAGCGAGACAAGCCATGAAGATGCCGAATACGATGAGGAATTCACCTACGCCGGCAAATAACAGGTACAGATAAACCGGATCCTTGCCGGTAGCAAGGAAGATGGTGAGGGTGATGAGCCAGATGGTGCCCACTGTGCTTGCTGCCACATACGGCGAGTGGTATCCATTATGCACTTTTCCCAGAACTTTTGGCAGCACTTCGTCTTTGCCAAGGGAGAACAGGTAGCGTGATGCCACATTCTGTATGGAAAGCAGGGAGGCAAAACAAGAAGTGATAACCACCACGGAGACTACATCCCCAAAGGCGTTGCTGAAGGTTCCCAAAATATTCATGAAGGCAATCGCCGCATCATTGGTCAGAACCTGGGCGGAGCTGGCACCATAATAGGCCAGGAAGCCCCAGGAGGCGATGAAATAGAAGGCCCCAATGCCGATGACAGCCATCATTGTGGCACGGGGGATGGTTTTTTTCGGATTTTTGCATTCTTCCCGATAAATGACCGTAGCTTCAAATCCCATGAAATTTCCCACGGCGAACAGCAGCACGATACCAAATCCACTGGTAGCGATGGAAGGAGCGGTAAAGCCTACGACGCCGTCATTGATGCCGAAACCTTTGATAAAGCATACCGCATCAAATATGAAGACGGCAGCGCTTTCAAAGACCATGACCCAAAATAGAACCGCCGCAGATAGATCAATTCTTCTATATGCGAGGAGTGTGGAACCGATAACAGAAATAATTGCAATGATGTACCAGTGAATATGAGGACCATTAAAAATATTTTCGATTACATTTTGCGTATAAATGGCAATCAAGGGTGGGGCAAACAATGCGATAGAAAGATAGCCCACAATCAAAAGAAACGCTGTCATCAGTCCCGGTTTACGGCCGAGTCCGTCTGTGACATAAGTATAAAATCCGCCGGGCCGCGCCATCACGGTACCCATCTTGGAGAAGCCTATGGCGAAGAAGACCAGCATCGCTGTAACAAATATGTAGACCATAGGTACCCCTGAAGCATCGTCTCCCAGCAAAGGGAAATAAACAGGTATGAATCCGGAGGTTGTCAACAAAGGTCCGGAAAAGGCAAGTACCGACATGACCAGGGCGCCTACGCCCATGTTGCCATGAAGCTTGACTTCGTTAAGCGTGTTTTCATTCGTATTGCTTGACATGTTTTGCGACTCCTTTCAATAACAAATAAAACTATAACCAATAAGGAGGCATCATCTCCAGTGTGGGTAAGTGACAAAGACAAATTTTGCAGAATCCTCGGTGCTGAAGGTTATGACCAATCCCTCCTTTTTGGGGATATAGATAACGTCTCCAACCTCGTACTGCATGACTCTGTCAGAAAGGTTCTCTTTGAGAGTGATGGCACCTTCCAGCATGTAACAGCACCCGGCATCATCATCGTACTCAAATTCGACGCCTTCGCATTTTCCCATTTCCACTATGCCCACTGTGTAGGGCGCACCGCTCCTTTCATCGATGACATCTACGATTTTAAAGTCATTTCCTTCGCCGCAGTCCAAATACTCTGTTGTAATATCCTCGTTTTTTACCAAAACACAATCCATGGATAGAGTCTCCTTTCTACACAAAGATTTCCTTATATGCAATACGATATACATTTGTCCAACGGGAAGGTCAAGTAATTATTTGAATTTTCTAAAATTTTTTTGAAAAAGTCTGAAAGTTAATTGAAAATTAAATCAATTAAAACAAAATGACCTAAAAATGATGAAAAATAAAACAAAAATCTCTGAAATGGTTGTTGCTGTGGTGGCAAAAAAATAGCCAAAGCCTCTTTGCTACTGCATAATTTTAATACACTCTCAAAAAAATAATGCGGGAATCATTCGTGTAACAGTAATGTTTTGGGCCAAACCTGCCGTCGTCCTGCTGGGAGGCTTTGGAGTAGTGGTAATTTACAAAAAAAGCTGCCCTGAAATGATTTCTATCATCTCAAGACAGCTTCCTGAAAATTCCTTTCAGAGGATCAAACCTTGCTCTGGACAGGTATCTGGATCTTATAGAGCATACTTCGGGGTGTTTTTTCAAACATGGGGAATTCGGCAATGACTTCACAGATATAGTCGCCAACGATCATGTAGTTGTTGTCCTGAATATAATCGAACAGGCGTGCAGCGAATTCTTCTTC
>Ga0302242_1000777_pt1 | contig 28004 bp, 19 predicted proteins | sample AAG_UR_Lys_MG_FD_193510 | JGI IMG/M metagenome (GOLD analysis project Ga0302242, IMG submission 193510) | Enriched activated sludge microbial communities from anaerobic digester in WTTP, New Holstein, Wisconsin, United States - AAG_UR_Lys | ecosystem: Engineered > Bioreactor > Anaerobic >...
TTTGTTTCAATCTGATACAAATTTTATTTTAATTAGCGGAGACGACCTAATCAATATAACAGTATTTTCAATATATGAGCCACCTGAGGAACTGGATTTTAACATTTTCTGCTCCAACATCAACATAATGCTTGATAAATTTGATCTGAGCAAATATGATAACTCCAGTTATAATATTTATGTTAATTACGCTTTTCTTCTCAGGAACTTAATTGATGATTTTAAGACTAAGATGTATCAAAAGTTGCCAGCCTTGCCAAAAACCCTAATTACCCATGTTGATGACATTAATACCGATGATCCAGTTAAAAAGTATGAATTGTTTGAATACAATACAGATTATAATCACTGGCTGAAGGCAACTCTTGATCGTGCCACGATATCTCTTCAGATTCAAATCCTTTTACCAATACATTTTGAATCTTTGGTCGATTTGGCATTTCGGCTCAAACTCCAGAAGCCATTTTTTGATGATAATAAGGTGTATGGCAGACGCAATCAACCCATCTTTAAATATTTTGTTGGTCTGAACCTGATTGAGAAATTAAAAGAGATTCGGGAGAAATGCTTCAGCATCGATGATGAAAAAATGGTTTCTTTCATTACTGCCATGAAGAAAGATGACGCATTGCAGCAAAGACGTAATAAAATGCTTCATGGGAATTCAGTGTTTTTAAGAAACCTGCATCTTAAATACTATTGTGATGAAAAGCGGATTATTGGCTTCCCGGATAGACATAAGGCGGAAAGGATCGTTACTGAATCAATTTATAAAACACTTGCACATGATGATGTTTGCGATTTGATAAAGAAATATGAAATCCGTTGCAGAAAATTCATTGATATATTTGACGATAACGGGTATTTCAAAAACTTAGTGGACGGTATCGTCTTTGGTCATAACCCTAAAAGCGGTGGTACATTGGGGATAGGATTTAAAAAAATAGAAGACTTGCTTTTACCAACAGAAATATGATCTAACTAATATATCTGTGATTTTGATGGAATGAAGTGAAATTTTGACAACCTAATGCTAACCATGTAAGACTTTGTAAACAAAGATTTTACTATCTTTATAAGATATCATTAATTCTATATCGTAATGCCCCGTTATCTTACCAAATCAAGATTTAAGATAGGTCTGGATTGCCCGGCAAAACTTTTCTATACCGGGAAAACCCAATATCCTGATACCTCGGAAGATGATGCTTTTCTTGAAGCGTTGGCTGAAGGCGGTTATCAGGTTGGTGCATTGGCGAAATGTTATTACCCGGATGGGATTGAGATTTCGGAACGAGGCTATGATATTCCTCTCCTGAAGACAAATGAATTATTAGCCAGTAAAAATGCAATCATCTTTGAAGCAGCATTCAGGTATAAGAACCTATTTATCCGGGCAGATATAATTGAGAAAAAAGGTAACAACATCAACCTTATCGAAGTAAAATCCAAATCCTTTGCCGGGAGTGATCACAGGGAAATGCTTTCAAAAAAAGGTTTTATTGATTCCGGGTGGAGCGATTACGTTTATGACGTGGCATTCCAAAAGTACGTCATCACCAAAGCATACCCTGACTGGAATGTCAATGCTTTCCTTATGCTGGCTGATAAGAACTCCGTGGCAACTGTCGATGGATTAAACCAGAAATTCTTATTGAAAACAGTAAAAGACGAAAGGACTATAGTTGAAATTGTTGGAGATGTCTCACCTAATGGACTTGGAGAAGAAGTTCTGATCCGTGTATGTGTTGACGGGTTAATTGATAAGATTTTCAAAGGAACTGATTCTCCAAATCCACCTGAACGTGGGTTTATTGATAATATCCATTATCTGGGTGATATGTATGAAAGGGATCAAAAGATTGTTGTCCCCATTCATAAGGATTGTAAGGTTTGCGAATTTCAAGCAACTCCTGAACAGGAACAAGATGGAAAATCATCAGGGTATAAAGAGTGCTGGAAACAACAGTTGGGTTGGAATGATGATATGTTTGATCTGCCACGAATCTTGGATATCTGGGATTATCGCAAGAAACAGGATTTGATGGACTCCGGCATCTACCTGATGCGTGACATCGAAGAAGATCATATAGGAGATATCAATCCATGTTCAGACAGAAGACTATCCAGAACTGAACGGCAGTGGCTTCAGGTAAGAAAAGCAGTTGATAATGACCTGACAACTTATATTAATATAGAGGGTCTTAAAGCAGAATTTAAAACATTTGTATATCCATTGCATTTCATTGATTTTGAGACTTCGATGGTTGCGATCCCATTCTTCCGGGGAAGAAGACCATACGAACAGATCGCTTTTCAGTATTCTCATCATGTGGTGAATTCGGACATGAGCATTGAACACAAAGGGCAATACCTTTGTGATATAAAAGGCATGTTCCCAAATTTCGAATTTGTCCGGAACTTGAAAGCGGAACTTGAACATGACAACGGATCGATCTTCAGGTATGCTGCGCATGAAAATGCAGTCCTTAACCAGATCATAGTTCAACTGAACGATGCAACACTTGGTGAAGTGCCGGATAAAGACGAACTGATCGATTTCATTAAATCAATTACCCACGGGAATAGTCATGCAGGAGCGAGAGATATGGTTGATTTATTGAAACTCGTTAAGTGGTACTACTACCACCCCAGAATGCGTGGCTCTAATTCACTTAAATATGTGCTCCCGGCTGTTTTGATGTCATCAGGATATCTTCAGGAGAAGTATTCCCGACCAATATATGGGAAGAATTCAGCCATAAAGAGTCTGAATTATAATGACGGTTGGGTGTGGCTAAGAAAGGATGCTCAAGGAAATGTCATCAACCCATATGAGTTGTTGCCACCATTATTTGAAGGAATTGATGATGATCAGATTGAACAATTCTTAATGAAAAGCAACATTCAGGAAGGCGGTGCTGCCATGACCGCTTATGCCAAGATGCAGTTTACGCAAATCAAAGAAACAGAATTTGCTGCTATATCCCGAGGTTTATTGAAATATTGCGAACTTGATACGCTTGCAATGGTCTTCCTGTGGGAGTACTGGCATGAAGCAACCAGATGAAATCTGATGAATATGACAGAAATGTGCCTTAACAAATTACATGAAATATAAAAAAGCATTCATCTTATTATAACGTAACTTGAAAGAGTCAGGATATGACTCTTTTTTTTCTCTGTTTTAAAATCTGACGTTTTAAGCATCTAATTTTCAAGTTCAGGCTGGCATTTCTTGCCGATATTTGAAAATCCTCATCAATTCTTTCGGGTCGTTCGTCACAGCCGTTAAAATATTCCGAATCTATCCAATACAAATATTCAATTTGTAAATAACTTATTTATAATTACATGACAGTTTTTATTTAAAAATGGAAGCGTTCAGTTTTTATTTAAAAACATTCGTCAAAACTGCCCGGACACGTTGCCATAAAAGTGCAGAATCTTCGTATTACCATCAGAAATCGTGAAAAATGAAAATTTATAAATCTATATAAATGTTGTACAAAAAAAATGATGTTGATGACCGTTCAAGGAACGGGAGCAACGCAGCCAATTCCCCGAAGAGGGAAATAGTGACCCTGATGATGGCAGTTGAAAAGACTGCTGGCGAACCCAACCATGCTAATGGTTACTCGATAGACGTAATGGCGAACTTCTTTCGCAAGCAGTGTGATTTTTCTGAATTCATCATTTGTTATAATGATGAAGAAATTCTGCAGGTCAATCAACTTTTTGAAAGGATTGCCGATAGTCTTAATTTTAATGTGTATCTGCAAAGAAAGGTATTAGAACAGTTTAAAGGTAAATTCACAGCAGACCAATTAGCCTGTATTTTCCAAGCATTTAATGGTATTTGGCTACAGTATGTAGGTAAATCAGATGTATTTGCCAAGCAGGAACTGTTTGATTATATCGACTTCGAAGGCAGGGAAATTTTTGACTTAGGCGATGTTGAAGCATTCAAAGGCATTGTCAAGTCCATTAATCCATTAGAATTTGATGTTTTTGTAAACGTGGTGCTGGAATTTTGGGGGATGAATAGCAAAATGGTTGAGATGTTGTTTGATTATCTCAAAAAAGACGGTAGTGATTCCAGTAAAAAACAAATACCATGATTTACTATCCTAACACATATTGATGCTGTCTTCCAAGCATAGTAAAATATGGCATGATTGAAGATAAACAGCATTTATTGGTCGTTGTATGTGTCAGTAAAACAATTAGATGTGCAATGTTGAAAAATTGGAGACCAAGCAATTGTTTTAGAGTTTAATTTTGCAGAAACATTACAGTCGAACTGCCTGATCTGATTCAGGAACTGCACTGTATCAGTAACCAACCGGTTACAAGTACTAACCAACACACACTATGGATTTGGAGCATTGCCATGTGGTAATGTCATAGGGATTGCTGTGGAGTATTGATTAAAGGTTTGTGTTGATGAAAGTGAAACAATTAAAATTAAAGAATATGAGAAAGTTAAATGAAATTGAAAGTATGTTTATCCAACTGAACCGGATAGCAGAGAGAACTTCTGGTAAGCGCAATGCTTTACGTAAGGCACGTTTAAGATATGTCCGGAAACAACCCATGGAGTTGTTGGATATGTCAACAGGCTTAATGCGATGCAAAATTTGTGGTGCAACTCATTTTGCCCAGTATGGAAGGTCTTATAAAAACGTACTGGGTGACTGGGTATCTTCTTACAAACGTGGTGCTTGGCAATGTCAAAATGGTTGCAGGTACTAATCTTTTAAATATGGATACGATACGACCAAAATTTACTAAACTTCTGCACCTTTATGTTTTGGATATCCTATATGATGAAAAGGAAATTATAATTACCAGAAGCAAAAAACTACTCTGGAATTTGATACCCATAAGTCCTGAAGCATTCAAATTATTGCAGGAAAATTTTCCTGAATATTCAATAATTGAAATTGATGAAAGTGTTATGGTTAACAGGAGCGACAGGAATAAACTTATGAATCCAAACTAAATCAGAAAGAAAAAAGATATTGAATCTAACAACTTTTACGGCAATGACAGTATTTATAAATGTGGGGACAAGAATAATACATGTATCCCACAACTATAAATAACTGTATGTAAATAATATGATTATGGATTCGGTAAAAGGTTACAAAACAAGATTTGAGATCAAAGACAAGAATTTATACTGCAGGATGGATAGCAGCATGATCCAACGTCTTAAAGAAATCAGAAAAGCAACCGGAATCTCGGTAAGTGAAGTTATCCGGGAATCGGTGAGGCGATTGATTCAGGAAGTTGATGACACTGGTTCAATCAACCTGAGAGTAAATTAAATGGTAATCGAAGAGAGACCCGGCAAGGTCACTCTTCGAAACAAAAATGATTTATTATGAATATACTACAAGATTTCGATAACATAAAGTTCCAGTACCACAGAGAAAATCTTCATGATGTCTTTGGAACGGTTCTGGATACTTACCCGCACATCACAGGGGCAACCGTAACTGGTCAGGTTTATCTCTGGGATGCGTTGCAGAAGATCAAATACAATCTGGTGTATGATATTGATCCCAGAACATATCTCATTAATAAATACGTCAATAATGAGAGAAATGTGGCATATGACCAAAGAAAAGAACAATTACCTGCAGTTTGTTATAATGCCAGATATAATGGTCATAAAGACACCGCTCATCTGAAATCAATAACCAATCTAATGTTCTTGGATATTGATGATTTTCCAAGCAGAGAAATCGCTTTAGAATATAAGGAATCAATTATCATAAAGTATGACTGGATAGTTGCCTGTAATCTATCCCTGAGCAAGTTAGGGTTACATATAATTGCTTTGGTTGACAAAATATATGATAATAAAGACTTTAATAAAAAATACGATTTTATTAGTGAATACTATTTTAAAGGTCGATTGGATAAATCAAGTAAATCATTAACCAGATATACAATTGTTCCATACGATTATGATATATACATCAATGAGTCTCCATCAGTTCTTAATATTGATCAGATTATCAATGTACATAAAGAAGGTATACGCAGTGCATATATACAGAATAAGGGACTAACTATTTCTTCAATAAATGAAAAAGGTATATCCAGTGCATATAACAGAGATTATAACTCTTCAATTAGTCTCAGTAAGGTAAAAGGTACAAGCAGTGTATATAATCCCCCAAACCCCCAAGAGAAAATAATATACACTCCTTATACTTTCTCTTCAGATTCTTCACTTGAACATGTCATGAATGATGCTGCAAGAAAGCATAATCTGAAATTCAGGATGGATGTTGATGAAGCCAATTTTGAAGACCCAAATATTCCAATATATATTCGAGAAGGAATTGATGTCATTGAGGTAAACACATTCAAGTACAAGTACAGAAAGGTTAATGAAGGTCACAGGCACGACTTCATTGGATTATACACACTAAAGATGTTATTACTTAATGCAAGTTCTACAGAAAACAATCACAAAGATATTCGAAGAGATATTTTGAAATTCATTCAATACCTGAACAGAACTTATTGTGAACCACCAATGACCTATGATGAAGTCATTAAATCTTATAATGCAAATTGGAAAAGGTATAAGGAAGGGAAGATTGATTTCACCAATTTTTATACAAAGCGCAGAGCATTCTGGTCAAAACAATCAACCCTGACAGCAAATGAAAAGCGAAGTGTGACATGTAAGATTAAAAACGCACCGATTGTAGAAGAATCAAAACGAAGGATATGTGAAGCCATTGAAACTCTAAATGCTACCGGGCAAAAGATTACTCAAACTCAAGTAGCATTGATATCAGGTCTTTCAATATCTACCGTAAAGAATTACAAGAAGGAATTTCATGAATATAAAAAAGTGCTTAATGCCAAGACCGATATTCTTGAAATTGATGGAAATATCACATGCTCGTCAGAAGAACCGGATGCTAAACAAACAAAAGATGATCTCGCAATTTTAAACAGTCCCAATTGTAAAGTTGAAAATGATTTTTTTGAACTGGATGAAACTATAAAGATTGAAAATGCCAATGCAGAAACAATCCGTGTTTCCTGTTCAACGGGTAATAATTCACATATTGAATATTCGGAAAACCAGTTGGAATTATTATACCTAAGAATATTTGAATCATTGCATAGCAAACTTGATGAAAATAAAAAACAGAGGTTGCATGCGGGATTTTTAAGTTGTTTCCAACAACTCACACCGGATGATAAGAAATTGTTAAGCACTCCGAACAAAGATATTCATGACGGTGATACGTTCTGGAAGCAATTTACCATAGAAAGAAATGTTTGGAATATGTGTACAGAAATAATCTCGGAATAAATTATCAATAAATGGATTAACCCACACTTGACCCTTTTGGCTTTTCACAAATTAACTAACCAAATAGCACTTAGTCCCACAAAGACCCTTGTTTTGGCTTTTTAAGGTTAGTGCTGGGAATTAAAAAGGTATTTTCAATTTTGTCAGCGACCTTAATCACTAACTCATAACTCATCTGCATCAGGTCATCAATATTTTTCAAGTAACCTGCAATGTAATCTCGTAATAATTTATGTACATTCGTTAATCCTATAATTTAACTTTTCTTAAATCAATGCTTCTTAAAGAAATACTGAAGACCAAAGGCATTAAGCAAGTTTGGGTAGCCAACAAACTGGGCGTATCCGAAGTAACGGTCTCAAAATGGTGCTCAGGTAAGAGTGTACCCAAGAAAGCACATCTTGAGAAGTTAAGCCGTCTACTGGATGTTCCAATTAAAACAATGGTGAACTTATAGATGAGCCGATCTTCAAAATACATATTGTCCTTTACTGCTGCATCATTACGATTGAATGAAATGGTTAAGGTTGCAACGGCAGCATTAGATAATGTTGGTGGTGATCTGGCAATGGTGAAAGAAAGTGGCGTTGTTTTCAGTTCAGTCAAAATCAGAACATCTGACAGGGAGTTCCGTGAGGTTCGAAAACGACTTGAAACATTGACACCTGACCAAACGGTAATCCTAATCTGGGGTGACTTAATTTCTCAAAAGCAGATTGCATTTCTTTCTGTCTGTAAGAGATACTCTTTCATCCGGGACTTTGCTGTAGATGTCATTCGTGACAAGGTTTTGGTATTTGATTATCAGTTAAACGAATCCGATTATAAATCATTCATAAATAGCAAACTATCCCTTCATCCGGAACTCGAAGAGTTTTCGGAATCAACACTCAAGAAAGCAAAGCAGGTAATGTTTCGGATTCTTGAACAGGCTGGAATAATAAATAATCCTGTTGACAAGCAAATACAGCCACAGATTCTTCAACAGGATGTAATCAATGCAACTGTTAGAGACGATCCCGCATGGCTGAAAGTATTCATGATGTCAGACAAAGACATAAAACAATTAAGGCACTGAAATGGAAGATATAGCAAAGAAATTCGAGCACCTGTATCAGGTCATAAGCAATCCAGAGTTTCTGCGAATGGAATCATTGGGTGGTGAGATACCATTTTTTATTGCAGCATTCGATCCCAAACAACAAGTTGAAGTTGATAAAGCAATCCGCAGCCTGAGCAATAAACTTGAAACCAACGGCATTACTGTACTGGAACTGAACCTCTATGATATTGCTTTGGAGTTACTGAACAGTGAACTTGGCGAAGGTGAGATATTCGAACTTGAAAAGACTATGGATAAGAAGGAGTTCAAAGAAGCACTTCAATCAATATTAGATATTAATCAGGTACTCATACCTAAAATCAAAATGAAAATTGAAAGTCATAATGCCAATGTTTATTTTCTAACTGGTATTGGTCTGGTGTTCCCATTCATTCGAAGCCATAATGTATTGAACAACCTTCAAAACGTTGCCAAGAAAGCACCGACCGTTGCCTTTTTTGCTGGTGATTACAACGGATATTCACTGGAACTTTTCGGTCTGATGAAAGACGATAACTATTACCGTGCATTCAACATCGCTAACTATAAATTAAAGAAATGATAATCAAGGATTTTTTTGCAAAAGATGTTAACCGTACCATTGAGACGGTTATTAAAGCAGATGACCAAGAACACATTCTTGATGAAGTTGTGGAATATGTTGTCACCAATGAGGTAACAAAGAAAATAAGGGACTTCTTTTCTGCTTATAACGATTACCGAGACGCAAATGGAGTCTGGATTAGCGGATTCTTTGGCTCTGGTAAATCACATCTGCTGAAAATGCTTTCCTATGTATTGGAGAATAAGGAATTCAATGGTTATAAACTTGGGGAACTATTCGCTGAAAAGATTGAGAACGATTCCATCCTAAAAGCAGATATCCTGAGTGCCACACGTATCCCATCAGAATCTATCCTGTTCAATATCGACCAGCAAGCACAAATAACCAGCAAGCAGGAAGAGGATGCCTTATTGAATGTCTTCTATAAGGTCTTCTATGACCACCTTGGATATTTCGGTGCACAACGCCATGTCGCAGAATTTGAACGATGGATTGATAATGAAGGTAATTACAAGGAATTTCAGGAAGAATTCGAGAAATCAACCGGAGAGTTCTGGTCGAATGCACGGAGAAAATATTTTTCTCCAAAGGTTAAGGAAGGCATTGGGCAGGTTCTTTCAAAACTAATGGGTGATGAACCTGAAGAATACTCTAATATCATTGACACAATGAGAGCCGATTCGAATATCTCTGTTGATGATTTTTGCACGAAGGTTAGCGAATACATTAAGACCAAGCCAAAAGGGTTTAGGCTGAATTTTTTCGTGGATGAGGTTGGTCAATTCATTTCCGAGAACACTAAGTTGATGCTAAACCTTCAGACGATTGCCGAAACACTTGCCACAAGAACCAAGGGAAATTCTTGGATACTGGTCACTTCACAAGAAGACATGGTAAGTGTAGTTGGGGAAATGAATAAGAACCAACAAAATGACTTTTCAAAGATTCAGGCACGGTTCAAATTGAAAATACCATTGACATCAGCCAATGTTGATGAAGTGATAGAGAAAAGACTTCTAAGCAAGACCGATCCTGCGCAAGACCTTCTGAAAACAGTATGGAAAAACGACCAATCCAAGATGGAGACGCTGTTATCATTCTCTGAAGTTGGTGTTCAGTTCAGGGGTTATCAGGACGAAAAGGATTTTATAAGTAAATATCCATTTGTTTCATATCAGTTTGATCTATTTCAACAGTGTATTAAAGCGTTATCAACCCATAACGCATTTCAGGGGAAGCACGCTTCCGTTGGAGAAAGATCGATGCTTGGGGTGTTCCAGCACGTAATTCAACATATTGAGACCAAAGACCAGAATGCTTTTGTCAGTTTTGATTTGTTGTTTGAAGGCATACGTTCCACCATACGTGGAGAACTACAAAGCGCAATTATTCTTGCTGAAAGGCAGGTTGGTGATCCATTTGCAGTAAAAGTATTAAAGGCACTATTCATGGTGAAATATTACACCAATTTCAAAACCACTGCCCGGAATATTTCAACCCTTATGATCGACAGCATTCAGGTTGATTTAAAAGAACATGATAAGAAAGTTAATGAGGCACTGGCTCTCCTTGAGAATCAAACCTACATCCAAAGAAACGGTGACCTGTATGAATATTTGACAGATGACGAAAAGGACATTGAAGAGGAAATTAAGTCAACAGATATTGACGATGGTCAGGTAACCGACTTATTCAAGCAAATCATATTTGACACGATCATTGGAGAGAGTAGGATACGATATATAGAGAACAAACAGGAATATGACTTCACAAGCAAAATCGATGGTGTAATACTGGGTAAGGAGAAGGAACTTACGGTTGAAGTTATTACACCAAATTTTCAAGACCACGATAGGGAAGACTTCTTCAAATCCCAGACGATGGGTTACAATACCCTGTTGATGATGGTTCTTCCTAATGATGAACATATGCTCACGGATGTGAGGATGTACATAAAAACTGAAAAATACATCCGACAGAATCAATCCACTACTAATAAGGATAATGTTAAGCGTATCCTTTATGAGAAAGCGCAGCAGAACTCACAAAGAAGAATAACTCTTGTAACTCTGCTCCGGAGATTATTAGGTGAGTCAGCCGTGTATATGAACGGAATGAAACAGGATGTGAATGCCACATCCGATGGAAAGACAAAAGTTGTCAATGCATTCCAGAACTTAATTAAACTGGCATATCCGAGCCTGAAGATGCTTGGAAGTACTCAGTTCTCGGAAGAGACCATAAAAGCAATTATCAGGAATAACCAAGACGATCTTTTCGGTACTGATGACTCGACTATGTCCGAAGCCGAAAGCGAGGTATTGAACCTTATACACCGGAGAAAAAAGATGTCTGAAAGGACATCCCTGACTGATATTCGTGATCAATTTGCCAAAAGACCATATGGCTGGTATCAAAATGCCGTATTCAGTATTGTTGCCAAATTATATAAACGTGGGAAAGTTGAACTGTCACAGGATTCAAATCTATTGGATGATGATGGTGCACTCAATGCTTTCACAAACAACAGACTTTACAGCAACACCTTGCTTGAACCACAGGTTGATTACGATCCAAGGTTAATAAAACAACTAATGACGGTTTACAGCGATTATTTTGATGAACCTTGTCCAGCAAAAGAAGCCAAAGAGGTAGCCTTGGCGTTTAAAGGCAAACTGAACCTTGAGTTGGGTTGGCTAACCCAGATGCTTATAACGAAGGAAACCTATCCATTTCTGAAAGTGCTTGACCCTGTGTCTGAGTTTGTGGAAACACTGACAAAGAAAGAATATAACTACTACTTGACCAACGTATCAGACTTTGAAGATACCTTGATTGATCATAAAGAAAAAACAGTTGATCCTATCAAGCGATTCTGGAATGGTGAGCAAAAGAAGATATACGATTCAATTCAAATGTTTTTTGCAGGAAACATGTCTAACCTTGAATATGTGGAAGGTGAGGAACTGGAAGAATTGCGGGCAGTAATTCAACATCCCAAACCCTATAAGGGAGATGTCATTAAAAATGCAAAGTCAGCAAAAGACGCTTTAACTTCAAAAGTATTGAAACTAATTGGAAATGAAAGAAAACTGACGGAAGATGCCATAACTGAAGCCATCAGTCGCATTAAATACCATGAAGATTTTCCAAAATTGGATGAAAGTAACCAGAAGCAGGTGCTAAGTCCCTTTCATACAGAGCAACAGAAACTACCTGAACAAAGATTTATCGCCAATCTTCGTGAAACCCGTACTTATGTGGCTGGTAAACTCATGGATAAACAATTGGAAGAACTGGTGCGGTTGGCAAAACCTGTTGATACTGTGGGAGAAGACCCTGAACCCGTTATTCAATACAGGAACATCAGTACAGTCAAAGCACCATTCCACAAAAAAGAATTACGAAATGCTGAAGAGGTAGAACAATATGTGGAAGCATTAAAGAAAAGACTCATCGAATTAATTAACGATAATAAAAGGATATCCCTGTAAAGCATGAATACAAGTCATCTTAAAAAATTTGCTCAGGACGCAAGAAGAAAACTACTCGAACAGGTTGGTGCTAAACTTAACTTTGTTTTAACCACCGATTCTGCTGAGTTGCGAGAAAAAACAGAACAATTAAAGCAACTCAGGCTGGAACTCGGCAGAAATACCAAAGAGCAGTTGATTGAAAAGGTTGCCTACACATGGTTTAATCGTTTGATGGCACTTCGTTTCATGGATGTAAATGATTATCAACCGTTGGGGATTAGAATCATCACTCCCAAAGATGGATATACCATTCCTGAACTGCTGGATGAAGCAAAACGTGGCAATATTCCTGACGAATTAAAGGTGAATCGACAGAAAATATACGAGTTACTGGATAATAAAATCCCAAGCAAAAACCCTCAAAACGAAGCCTATAAAGAATTATTGATTGCAACCTGCAACCACTTACATACGACTTTCCCATTCCTTTTCGAGAAAATTAATGATTATTCCGAAATACTACTATCTGATGACCTGACCAGTGATTTTTCTATTGTCAAAGATGTGCGAGATGGAATGCTGATTGAGGATTGTAAAAATGTGGAAATCATCGGATGGTTGTACCAGTTCTATATTTCAGAGAAAAAAGACGAAGTATTTGCATCCAAATCAAAGGTAAAAAAGGAAGACATTCCTGCCGCAACTCAACTTTTCACTCCAAGATGGATTGTGGAATATATGGTGCAGAACACATTAGGAAAACTCTGGCTACAAAATCGTCCCAAATCACGTTTACGGAAGCATATGCCTTACTTCATTGAATCCGCAGCACATGAAGCAGAAGACTTCCTGAGAATCGATTCCCCTGAAGAAATAAAGTTCTTAGACCCCGCCAGCGGAAGTGGACATATTCTTATATATGCTTTTGACTTATTTACGAAGATTTACGAAGAAGAAGGGTATAACACCAGTGAAATTCCCCAACTAATCATCGAAAACAACCTGTTTGGGTTTGAAATTGACGAACGTGCCGCACAACTTTCCGCACTGGCACTTATGATGAAAGCACGATTTTACTTTCGCAGGGTACTCGGCAAAAATCTAAAGCCAAATATCATTTGCTTTCAGGATTTGCATGTCACCCACGATGAAATCAAGGATATAGCAAAATCAATAAAATTAAATATTTCTGATGATTTGATGCACGATTTGTTGCTTATGAGACAACCGACAAATTTCGGCTCATTAATTATTCCGCATTCACAAATCATTGAATATGAAATGCTTTATGATAAACTTGCCCAATTAAAACAGAATGCAGATGTCTTCCAAAGAAGTATTATTGAAGCCATAATTGGTTCTTTAATACAGTTAGAATGGTTAGCGAAGAAGTATCATTGTGTGGTGGCAAATCCGCCTTATATGGGGAGTGGAAACATGAATTTATTATTGTCAAGTTTCGTGAGAGATAACTACCCCGATAGTAAAGCCGACCTAATGGCTTGCTTCATGGAAAGCGGATTAGCAATGCTGAAAAAGATGGGTTTTTTAGGAATGATTAATCAACATAGTTGGATGTTTCTCAGTAGTTATGAAGAACTCCGAAAGAAATTAATTAATGCCGTCCAATTTGACACACTTCTCCACTTAGGAGCGAGGACTTTCCCCGAAATAAGTGGTGAAGTAGTACAAAGTACATCATTTACATTTTGGAAAAACTCAACAGTGAATGCGGGTACTTATATCAGATTGGTAGAGTTTAACAATTCAGAAGAAAAAAGACTGAAGACTATTAATGCTGTAATAAATAAAACCTGTAATTACCTCTATCGCTTTAATCAACAAGATTTTGCAAAAGTTCCTTCAAGTCCAATTGCTTATTGGATAAGCAATCATGTTGTTAATCTTTTTGCAGAGAAGAAAAAATATGGTGAAATAATATTTGCTGATGGTCAAAATAAGACTGGCAATAATGAAAAGTATTTGAGACTCATTTGGGAAATAAACGCTCTATCGTTAGAAAAGATTAAAAAATATATATTTTATGCAAAAGGGGGGAATTTCAGAAAATGGCAGGGTAACTTGGATTATGTTGCAAGATGGGACGAGGAGTCAACAAAGCATTACCGAAAAGACAAGATTGCAAGAATAATCAAAAAAGAGTATTGGTATAGGGAAGGATTTACTTTCTCAAGAATGTCTGATAAAACCAATATTAGAACACTTGATACACGTGGTACATTTGATGCAACAACTGTTTCGTTCTTTATATCTGACGAGTATAAGCATGAGTATTATAATGTTTTAGGGTTTTTCAATTCAAAGATTGGTGATTATTTTATCAAAGTCCTTAATCCAACTCTTGTTTTTCAGTTAGTTGATATTAGAAACACACCTTTTATCGCTGGTAATAATGAAATTATAGAGAAAGTAAAAGAATGTGTATCTATTTCAACGACTGATTGGAATTCGCATGAAAACTCATGGGATTTTAGTTGTAATTCCTTGCTCAAAGAAAAAGACAATAATTTGACTGACATCGAATACTATTATGGGCAGTACAAGCATTATTGGCAATTGCGATTCATTCAACTTCACAAATTAGAGGAAGCACTTAATAAGGATTACTTGAAAATATACGGTTTAGAGAATGAAATAAACCCAATAATACCGTTAGAGGATGTAACAATTTTACAGGATGAACTGGACAGAAATAAACTCATAGGAATAAATAAAAAACTCATACGTGATGACAATTTTACGGTTATCAACTATGAGTCAATTTCATTACCATTTCTATCCAAGGAAGTATTTTCACAATTACTAAGTTTTTCAGTTGGGTGCATGTTAGGAAGGTATAGTGTGGATAGAGAAGGTCTGATTCTCGCAAATCAGGGTGAAACACTTGAATATTATTTTCAGATTATTGAAAAAAATAAGAACCTATGTACATTTCAACCAGATGAGGATAACATTATTCCAATACTTGATGACGAATGGTTCGAGGACGATATTGTAAGCAGTTTTTCCCATTTCCTGAACGTCACCTTTGGCGAGAATAATTTCAATAAAAATCTTGCATTCATTGAAGAACAGATTGGCAAAGACATTCGGAAGTATTTCATTAAAGATTTTTATCCTGACCACATTAAACGGTACAAAAAACGTCCAATCTATTGGATGTTTTCATCACCAAAGGGTTCATTCAATGTATTGATTTATATGCACCGTTACACACCTGATACGGTCAGCAACATATTGAACAAGTACCTGAAAGAGTTCATCGGCAAGTTAAATACCCGCAAGGAACATCTCGAACGTGTTAAGGAAACTGGTTCTGCTTCAGACAAAACCAAAGCCATTAAAGAAAGTGATAACATCCAAAAGATGTTGGTTGAATTGCATGAATATGAAAGGGATATTCTTTACCCATTGGCAACAGAACGTATTGAAATTGATTTGGATGATGGGGTGCTGGTGAATTATAACAAGTTCGGTAAAGCGGTGAAAGAAGTGAATGGTTTAAATGACACGGCTACCAAGAAAAAGGTGAAACAGTTTGATTGGATTGATACATCACAAATAAAATGAACAAGATAGAAGAAGCATTATCGAAACTATTCAATAAGCATCGCATCATCTTCTGGTACGATGAGAACGAAGAATTGAAGCAAGAGTTTGAAGAATTGGTTTTGGATGGTGTTGAAAAGGTTGTTGTCAATGATAACCAATTCTACATCAAATATCTTATCAGTCGAGAACAACCAAACAATCAGTTTTTACTATATCTGCCTTACAACAGACCGATTAATGCTGAAAACTGGCTCTTGGACATGGAACTTGCCTATTATGTGTTTCAAGCCAGACAGGAAGCCATGTTTGCACAGGAATTAGGACTGAATTATGAATTCACCAGCCTTATTGCTGAACACATAGATTTTTTTAAAAATAAAGAACGAAGATCAAGAATAAAAGAATTGATTGTTAAGGAAGAAGACCAACAAACCTTGCGATATAAGATGTTGGCGGTATTATTCAACACTATCGATGAAAACCTTGCTTCCTTTCTTCAGGTTCACGCAACAGCCTCTATTGATGATAATAGTAGGTTTGACAGGGAACTGGAACGTTATAACTTGAAGAGTTTTTACTGGAAAGAGATTGTGAGAAAGTATGGTTACTTTAATGAATCACCAAGAATATATGATTTCCTGCTTGAAGTATTCAAAAACAATTTTTCAATCGGTAAGAAAACTGGCATTGCAAAAGAGTCAAAGATTTTGTTAAGTACGTGGAAGGACTCTATATCTTTTCGAGAAATATTTCGTGAACTATCACAAAAAATAGAGCAAGATTCAAATGTCGAGTCGGAATTAATTAATGTAAGGCTTGATGACATTATACAGGATGACTTGTTTAAATCAATTGACAAGAGAATAATATCCGAACTCGTACAATTGATCTGTGAAGAAAGTATCTCAGGCGAAAGACTGAATCAACTGTTGCAGCAGCGTAAAAACAAATTCTGGTATCCGGACTGGGAAGACTATTATGCATGTCTTGAAAATGGTATGCAGATGATAATGCTGGTTAGAAAAACAGATGAAATAAAAATCGAATCGTTTGGGGATGGTGTACAATCTTATGTTCAGAACCTCTATAAGATTGACCATCACTATCGAAAGTATATCTTCCACTCCATTAAAACCAACCATGATAAAGTATTGCATGCTTTAACCGAGAAAGTGGAGAAAGTGTACTCCAATGAATGGCTGCTTAACTATGGGAACAAATGGCAGAAAGTGGTTGACGCATTGCCACGATGGTTTAATCAGCCAACGGTTTCTCAATACAGATTCTTTAGTGACCATGTTAAACCGATGGTCAAGAATGGGCAAAAACTGTTCGTCATTATTTCGGATGCACTACGCTACGAGTGCGGTTGGGAATATCTGCAGAAACTTCAGACTGAAAAACGTTTTACAGGAGAAATCGAGTATATGGTCTCCATGCTCCCATCCTATACCCAGTTAGGTATGGCAGCACTGCTTCCAAATAAAAACATGTCTTTTCAACAACAGAGTGAAAACATACTTATCGATGGAAACTCCACACAAGGAGTACAGGGAAGAAGCAAAATACTTGATCAATATGCGGGAGTAAGAGCCACCGCAATCAATGCTGAAGATTTCAAGAATATGAACTCTGCCACAGAGGGTCGTGAATTTGTGAAGCAGAACGATTTGATTTATATCTACCATAACGAGATTGACAAGGTTGGTGATGATAAAACATCTGAAGGAGATGTATTTAAGGCAGTTGAGAGAACCTTTGATAATCTTATGAATGTTATTAAAAAGATCGCCAATATGAATGGAACTAACATGTTCATTACGGCTGATCATGGGTTCTTGTATCAAAATAATGAACTTCCAGAAAGTGATTTTTCAATTGGTGAAGTTAAAGGCGAAGTCTGGAAAGAATCAAGACGATATGTCATTGGTAAGAACCTGAAAGGCGATGCCAGTACTAAACACTTCACCGCAGAACAACTTAACTTGTCTGGAGATGCAGAGGTATTGATTCCAAAATCAATCAACAGGATGCGAATTAAAGGCGCAGGATCAAGATATGTTCATGGCGGGGCATCACTTCAGGAAATCGTAATACCTCTGTTAAAAGTCACAAAAACACGTCAGGACACCACAAAAAAAGTCAGCATAGATATAATCAAATCAACCGATAAGATTTCAACTAACCTGCTGGCTGTTTCATTCCTTCAGACCGATTTGGTGAGCGAGAAAGTCTTACCAAGACCAATTCGCTGTGCCATTTATGCTGATGATGATGAAATACTAAGCGATCTGTTTACATATAATTTTGACATCGCAGAAGGCACTGAGAGAATGCGTGAAGTCAAACACCAATTCCATTTGAGTTCAAGAGCAAGTGGTAAATACAAGAACCAAAGGGTAAAATTAGTCCTGAAAGAACCTGTGGAAGGAACAAGCCAATGGAAAACTTATAAAGAATATTCCTACACTTTGAATATTTCATTTACAAACGACTTTGACGAGATGTAATATGAATGAACTGGATAAAAAAATAAACCAGCACTTCGCTGGGAAGGTGGTTAGAAAAGACCTGACCAAACTGGTCAAGGGGAATGCAATTGTTCCAACCTATGTACTTGAATACCTTCTTGGACAATATTGCGCTACTGATGACCAACCAACCATCGTGCAGGGTGTGGAAACGGTGAAAAGTATTATCGCTAAGCATTTTGTTCACCGGGATGAAGCACAGTTGATTAAGTCGACTATCAGGGAAACCAAGTCGCATCGCATCATCGATAAAGTTTTGGTTAGGTTGAATGACAAACGGGACATGTACGAAACTTCATTCGCTAACCTCGGACTTACCAAAGTGGCAATAAATGAAGGGATCGTAAAACAAAACCAAAAATTGCTGTCCGGTGGAGTGTGGTGTTTGGTAACTATGGGTTATCAGCCATCTGAGGAAAGGGATGCATCACCTTGGGTAATTGAATCACTGAAACCGATACAAATCTCGAATGTTGATATTGAAGAATTTAAGGAGTTACGTGTACAATTTACCACCGAGGAATGGATAGACTTATTGATGCAGTCAATAGGTTTGAACCCGGAAGAATTTACATTCCGTTCAAAACTCATTCAGTTAGCACGCTTGATTCCCTTTTGTGAGAATAACTACAACTTGATTGAACTTGGACCAAAGGGTACGGGGAAGAGCCATATATACTCAGAGATGTCACCGCATGGTATTCTGATTTCAGGTGGTGAAGTATCCAAGGCAAAGTTGTTTGTGAACAACAGCAATGGAGATATTGGACTGGTTGGCTACTGGGATTGTGTGGCATATGATGAATTTGCCGGAAAGTCCAAGAAGGTTGATCGGGGTCTGGTTGACATTATGAAAAACTATATGGCAAACAAATCCTTTAGCCGGGGTAAAGAAATTTATGGTGCTGCAGCGTCAATGGCTTTCATCGGTAATACGGAACATCCAGTGCCATATATGTTGAAGCACAGCAACCTCTTTGATGCTCTTCCCAAGGAATATTATGATACAGCATTTTTGGACAGGGTGCATTGTTATTTGGCTGGATGGGAAGTGCAGAAGTTGCGCAATGAAATGTTCACCGACAATTACGGGTTCATCGTGGATTATCTGGCTGAGATCATGAAGGAACTTCGTAAAGAAGACCGCATGAATGATTACACCCGATATTTTGAATTGTCTGATTCAATAACTACACGAGATAAAACATCCATTGCAAAGACATTTTCAGGATTGGCAAAGGTTATCTTTCCTCACGGGGAGTTTACAGATGAAGAGGCACGTTTAATGCTTGAATTTGCCATTGAAAACAGAAAAAGAGTGAAAGATCAACTCCGTAAAATGGATGAAACATTCGAAAGGGTTGATTTCTCATACATCAATAAAGCAACCAAAAAGAAAACCTTCGTTCAGACACTTGAATATATTGAAAACAAGAATCTGTTGGGTTTGGAAGATGATGAACCCGTGCCTGAAGTAATTTCACCTGTCTCCGTGAAGGTAGAGCCAAAGAAAGGTCTTGAGTTAGCAGAGGGACAAAAAATTATCCGTGACAACCAGTCCGGGATATCATATGATATGCTATTTGGTGCGTATTTAATTGGAGCAAAAGAAATAATAGTCACTGATCCATACATCCGTCTGCCATATCAGTTACGCAACTTCATGGAGTTCGCAAAACTTGTTTCGATAAAAAAGGATGATCTGGAAGAAGTTAAACTTCATTTGGTTACCAATAACAACGAAGAATACATAGAAAACTCCAAAGAAGCCTTTAAAGAAATGGCTGACTCTCTGGAATCACTGGGGATAGTTTTTACTTATGAATTCGTTGATAATACCCATGACCGCTCTATAGATATGGATAATGGGTGGAAGATAGTTCTTGGTAGAGGTCTTGACATTTACCAAAAGACAAATGGATGGCATGATATTGCTGAATATTATCAGGAGAAGAGGTTGTGTAAGGGGTGTGAGATCACTTACGTTAAAACCAATTAATTATGAAGGTTCTTAAACCAGATGATTATATAGAAAAGATCAATTCATACTCAGAACAAGACTGGAAGCCTCTGCTCGACTTAATCCCGAAAATTGAAAAAGTTGAAAAATTCGGGGATGATACAGAAGCCATGAAACTTCTGGAACAAGGTATCATTGATATGAATCCTTACGTTGAGCATGAAATAGTTGAACAGTTTCGTAAAGTACTATATTCAATACCAATTGCTATTGATTTTAATTGGGGAGCATGGGATGAAGGTCGAGCAATAGTCAGCGATGAGAACTTTGATTATGACAGCATTGATATCCCCACCAAATGCAAAATAATCACTGCCATAGCAAGGAATGATAGATTCAGTAGTGGCAGGTTGGTTGAAGCGTTTGAAAGTGGGATGATGCAAAAAGTGCTGAAGTCGATTCAAAGCCAATTGAAATTTTAAATTCTCAAAAAATATGATACCAGATTATCAATCTTTAATGCTTCCTCTACTTAGGCTTGTTTCTGACAAACAAGCATATAAGTATCGTGACCTAATTGAAAAGTTGGCAAATGAGTTTCAACTAACCGAAGAAGAAAAGAAAGAACTACTTGCAAGCGGGAATCAACCAATTTTCGACAATAGGGTAGGTTGGGCGAAAACATATTTAAAAAAGGCAGGATTAATTGATTCTCCCAAAAGAGCCACATTTGTTATAACTGAACTTGGACTTCAAACATTGAAGAAAAATCCCGATCACATTGATGCCAAATATTTAAGGCAATTCCCATCCTTCCTTGAATTTATTCATGTAGAAAAGAATGATACTGAAAGTGAAGAAGAACCAGTTTCACAAGAAATAACAGCGCAGACTCCTGAAGAAAATCTTGATAGAGCATACCAAAGAATAAGAAAGTCATTAGCATCCGAATTGCTAAGTAAAGTGATTGAACTATCTCCCGCCTTTTTTGAAAGACTGGTAATTGAATTATTGGTTAAAATGGGATATGGTGGGTCACTTAAAGATGCAGGTAAAGCAATCGGGAAAAGTGGCGATGAAGGCATAGATGGTACAATTAAAGAGGACAAATTAGGACTTGATATTATATATGTCCAAGCAAAACGGTGGAAAACGGGAAATGTGGTTGGACGACCTGAAATTCAAAAATTTGTTGGAGCACTTGCTGGTCAGGGAGCGAAGAAGGGCATATTTATAACTACTTCGAGTTTTACCAAAGAAGCATGGGATTATACTCCCAAAAATGAAACTAAGATTGTGCTTATTGATGGTGAACGGTTGGCTCAACATATGATAGATTTTAACATTGGTTGCACCACCCAGCAGATTTATGAACTCAAAAAAGTTGACACTGATTACTTTGAGGAAGAATGACAACAGACATTTTATTTATTCTTACCAGCAGATAAGCAAGACGTAACTAACCATCTTCCGTGAATGCTGAATTACAACGATTTAAAATCTTTATTGATTACCAAATTTGATTGGATTGTTAAGTAAAATTGCTTGATTATATATTGATTGCATGGAGAATCTGATTTTCAATAATATCAGCAAAATCATTGAAAGGGATAGTAAAGTAACCACCTATAAATATGCTCTCTTGCGTGGTGTTATTGACTTAATTCAAGATAATTCACCATACATTACCATTTCAGAAGGAAGAATTCACATCCCGACAGGTCTTTTGATTGAGAAGTGGATTTTATATTACTACCCTATCTTGGAATCACCAACATATATTCCACAAATAAATGGAGATGCAAATCTTGCATTTGGCAAACAGTTAAACCAAATAATCTCGGCATACCGACCTATTGGTGGTTTCTCGGCATTTTATAATGATTTAAAGAACAATGGTATTCCAAAAAGTATTGAGCAAGATTTTATCGCTCTGGCAAGGAAACTTCAAGAGACCATTACAAGAATGCCGATGAAATATATTGGTCGTTCAATCAGTAATGAGTTTTATTCCATTTTTAATTATCAGTCCCAAAGACTCAGAAAGAATACTTCAACCATAATTGACATTGAATATCTGATAAACAATTTCGGGACTTTTTCAATTCCAGTTGAATATTATGATGCATTTAAGGTTCTTGGAAGTTTCATCGGTGGACAAGATTCCATATTATTTAAATGGGCAGAATTCTCGGTTAATGCTTCCGGGAAAAGGTTATCAATAGAAAATGTAGTGAATGAAGTTTTAAAGAGTCCGATCACGGAAAGGGACGTGGCTGAATCAAAGCAGATATATAAATCAATCCTGAAAAATGAAGGCAAGGTATATTGTGTTTGGACAGGTCAATCCATAAGCAGGTATGATGTCGACCACATGATCCCATTCTCGGTGTGGAAAAACAATGATTTGTGGAATCTTCTGCCATCACAGGCAACCACAAACAACCAGAAGCGGGATAAGATACCATCTCCTGAATTAATTGAAAGGAGAAAGGACTTGATCTCATATTATTGGGATTTGATCAATGAGAACCAACCACAACGATTCCAAAAGGAAATTCAGGTAGCATTACTGGGTAATAATCCCATTTCTTCATACCGTGAAACAGCCATCGCACAACTACAAAGAAGTTGTGAGTATCTAATATCCAGTCGTGGCTATGAGGAATGGAAAACAAAATAAATTATGAATAAGATTAATATCCAGAATTGCCCTTTTTGCAGACCGGGATCGGACAGGGAGATAGTTGCCGACAATGGGATCGTTTATTCTATCTATGACAGGTATCCGGTAAGTAAGGGACATGTCCTCATTATTCCCAAACGTCATTGTGCCGATTATTTTAAACTCACACGTGATGAACAGACAGCATGCTGGAATATGGTCAATAAATTAAAGGAGATGCTGACCCAGAAATATAATCCTGACGGATATAACATCGGCATAAATGTCAACCAAGCAGCAGGTCAAACTATCCCACATGTGCATATCCATTTGATCCCAAGATATAAAGGTGACGTGAAAGAACCGGAAGGTGGGGTAAGGGGGGTAATCCCAGAATTGAGGATGTACAGACCCAAGAAATTGAATAAACCATTGAAAATTGATTACATAAGTGACCTACTGGAAAACATTTCCGATAAAAGGTTTGAAGAAATAAAGAAAGAGGTTCATGGAAAAGAATCTTTATTAATCTATGCTGCCGAAACAGGGGGTGTATTTGATAAGACCCATAATGACATGGTCTTGGATGCGATCAGGGACAATAAATCTCCATCACGACCAGAAACAATCAACAGGTTGATGCTTCAATTGATTAGCAGCGCATTTAGTTATAACCGGGTCAGGAATCAATTGAAAAGGATCAATAAGTCGAAATTCCACCACAATTATTTTCCAATACTGGATGATCATAAGTTATTGCTGGGTTATTTATTAAATGATGAAAGATTTGAGGATGAGGATTATTGGCATCCGGTCAGATTCAAGGCTTTAATTGAAGAGATTAAGAATAAAAGAAAATATGAAGAAGTTCATGAATTAACGGATTTCTGGCTTAAATACATTCTGGATATCCTAAGCACCGCTCCTGCAAAACTTCTTGATATTACAAACCTGAATGTCAATGAATTCTACAGTAAGGTCGATGATATATGTAACCAAGGATTCAATGATGACATATTTTTCAAGTCAGAAGTTCTGTGGAGAATGGCAACAGACTTTAGTATTGGCATAAGGAACGTTGGATCAAATCTCATGTGTGATTTTTTAAAAGAAAGTGGGTTCACGGATTATGCAAAAATGGACGTGCATATGATTCGAAGCATGTCTGAAGTTTTGCAAATTAACAAAGATGATAAGTTACCAGATTATGAATCTTTTGCAACGACTCAATGGGTGGCAAATAAAATGAATATGACCCCATACAGATTGGATAAGATTCTATATGTGTATGGTGTTTATCGAAAAGCATTTCAGTAATTTACAGACATAAAATATATTGTTGAATCCTGATCTTGTTGAGGTATTTGATCAAAAGTCAACTTTAGTAGGCAGTTTAGATAATAAATTTCAAACAAATGAATGATATGGGGAAAAAAGATCAGCGAATTTCTATACTTGAAGATTCGCCCCTCTGGAATGGGTTATTGGTGGATAAGGAGATCAGATATTCAGATTTTTTAGCATTTTTCATGGAAACCTTTAAATCAAACCCATTTCTAAATACTGATCTTAATGATTCCAATATTGAAATCCATCGAGAAAAGAAACATACTGATTTATGGATTGACGAAAAAGTAATTGATGTTTTAGAATACGTAGTCGAAGAGAAATCGAATGAGGATGCTGAAGAAAAGCATTTAATAATAAGATTCCCTTGCTTCCTTATTGAAAATAAACTTAAATCGATTCCAAGCGAAGAACAACTTGTTGATTACACCAAAAAATTCATAAATGAGTACATTAATGCGGTAAAGAGTCTTTTTCGTTATAAAAATACTGAATATAAAAAGAAAGGGAAGCGGATTAACAAATTAGATATTGAAAAAGACCCATCGTTAGTTACAAGATTAAGTAACATCTCTGAATTGAAATTTTATCTATTCGCCCCGATAAAATATGAAGATATTTTAGTTGAAATTCCCAAACCCCATCTTGTCCCAATCCAAGGATCAAAACTGTCATTTAAGTGGGAATGTTTTACATATTCAGCGATTGGCAATAGAATCAAAGAAAAGGTCAAGCAGGAGAGGACAAAAAAAAATAATAATCATCTTCAAGAACCTAAAAAGAAATATTTATTTGATTTATTTGAAGACTTTGGAGATATTCTTAATAGCATATCTCTTTTTACTGATGATCTTAGTGATATTAAACCTGAAGAAAAGATTATTGATTGTTTCGAGCCAAGGGGTGCATTCATAGACTTTCCCAAGATGAAATCATTATTCGTTAAATATCGAGCATCCCAATGTGCAGACCGACTTTCAAAAAGAATAAGCAAACCGATTAGTAGTAAAAATCTTACAAAATTAAATAATGGCGACATTGTCATCCATCATGATTATTCAAGAACAGAAAGTTTATTTGAGGTAAAAAAAAGAATTTATGCTGATTTGCATCTAATAATTCAATATCAAAACAAGGAACTAAGAAAGGGTATTGTGGTCAAGACCGGTTCAGCCAATAAATACAAAGAATGGTTTAGAAAAGAATGGAATGGTATACATTTTTTACCTCAACCAACTAAAGAAGAGACCATTGAGCAGGAGAATTATTATAAATATGAGGTCAATCATGAATTAACCTTTTATTACTGCAAACACCGTTGTGAAAACATGTCTGTCAAAGCAGTGATGGACATTATGCAGGACTACGCTGATGATGAAGATATGCTGAATTACTACTCCAGTACTTAATGTTTATTATGAATCATTTCATAGCACAAAAGATTATTTACAAGTTTATTACCTAATTCTACAACTACTTGTTTCTATTTTATGGAAACCATTGTATTAATTGCCTGTGTTTCAAAAAAAGGTAAAAGCAGAACGAAAGCAAAAGACCTTTATAAAAGTGCCCTCTTTAGATATAGTCTCGCTTATGCATATTCAATCAAGCCTGATAAAATTTTCATTCTCTCAGCACTTCACCACCTTCTTGATCTTGAAAAAGAAATTGAAACTTATGATGTTACTTTAAGCAACATACCATTGAACAAAAGGAAACCGGGATTAAAAGTTTTGACCTCGTCAGAAAAGATCGATTGGGGTAAAAAAGTTATTGAACAACTTTCAATACAAACTGAATTAAAACAAGACAAATTTATTATACTGGCTGGCAATGAGTATATTAAACCAATAATAAAGCACATCAAGCATATTGAGCAACCATTAAAAGGACTCCGGCAGGGAGAGCGACTGGAATTCTTAAAAAAGAAATTAAGCAATGAGTAAACACTGGGATAATATAACAAAAGAGGATGTTATTAAAGCCATAGAACTCTTTGATGCATCCCATAAGTCATATCCTGCACCACTCAATACATTTCTGATTTGTAACGATAAAAAGTATCCCGCAAAACATATCCGGGGTATGGCTTATTACGTAGCCAACAAGCAAGAGATTTCAAAACAAGAATATAGTGGCGGTGAAGAAACGGTCAGGTTTTTTACCAGACTTGGTTTTCAAGTCGAATACCATAAGAACACTATTAAGTCCAAATTAAGCCATAATGATGCTCCAGAAAGAAGGATCGACATTAAGCCGGACAGAAACCTACACAGCAGAGAACTTAATGAGGTAAGTCAAAAAAACGCATTTCAGAGGTTATTGCAGAAACATTTTGGACATATTGAAACCGAAAAACGGTTCGGCTGGCTCAGGACTCCCGATCAAAACAATCTTCCGTCAGAATATGTGGAAATCGTTTCTGCATTGTCAAATTATCGGCAACACGAAGGTTTCAAGAAATCCAATTACCCGTTATCATGTGATCTTGTAATAGAAAAGCATAAACTCATCATTGAATATGATGAAACCCAGCATTTTTCAAAAGCGAGGGGAATAACCTTGGATCATTACCCGTCAAACGTTCAGTTAAATTATTCAAAAGAATCTTGGCTGGAAGCATGCAAAAGAATAGATGCAAAAGACAATGATCCGATTGACAGGGATGAAAGACGGGCATTTTATGATACCGTAAGGGATATTGAAGCACATAGAAACGGGTATACCTTATTGCGCATCAAACATGGTAATTTTAACTGGGAAGAGCCGGGAGCGGGAACACATCTTAAAAACTTATTATCGTTCAAGCCAACAGTTAAAAGTAGTCCGGATGGCAAACATAAAATTGCCCGGTTGATTGTCACAGGAAAAGATTATGATGAACATGGTAATCCATATATCAGCAGATTGAATGCATTAATTGGGAAATTTGTTGACCAACATCATGGGAAACAACAATTCGAATTTTTGGTTACTCCCGGTGGCTTCTTAACGTTTACTTTTCCACAGAGTATCCGACATGGCATTTCAATTCCTTATGCTGAGAAGCACCTGATAACCAGTTTACAGCAGGAAGCGGATAGAACAATCAATAGTTTTTTTAAAGGCTTATCGCCAGACATTTACATCAAGTTAAAGGAAATTGCTGATTATTTCACTATCGGAATTGATGGTAGAAATTCAATAAATAAACAGCATATCGAATTCGTGGCAGTTTTTGATCTGAAACAAGAAGAGGTTATCCAGTGGACTGGAAAGTTTTATCCAACAGAGCAACAGAAGAAAGACCTGATAAAAATCAATGACCTTAGTTCCCATTTTATTAAACTTAACAACCAAAATGTACTGATTCTTGGGTGTCATGACCTAAATGCTTACAATCCACGTGGACAGGCTACGGCAAATCCCGATGGATGGAAAAAGCAGGTTGCGGA
>Ga0302242_1000781_pt1 | contig 27888 bp, 19 predicted proteins | sample AAG_UR_Lys_MG_FD_193510 | JGI IMG/M metagenome (GOLD analysis project Ga0302242, IMG submission 193510) | Enriched activated sludge microbial communities from anaerobic digester in WTTP, New Holstein, Wisconsin, United States - AAG_UR_Lys | ecosystem: Engineered > Bioreactor > Anaerobic >...
CTTATTTCGCTTTTTTACCATCTGGGTATCTCCTGTTGTTTGGGGTTTATTTGCATATTCCTTTATACAACAGGTTTCCCAGATGGTTCATTCAATATTTAATAAATGCGTGCAAGATTCAGGTATTAAGTCAGGCAATGGCATGGATGGAATTCCCGGTGCAATGTGTTAGAATCTCAAAATTGTGCCAGGCAGACAGAAGCCTGAATCTTCCGCTTTCGGTCCGACCCGTAATTTACCCTTTATTTATAGGAAAATAGGCCTCGCATGTCAAGAAAATCCGCCGCGGATGATCTTTCAACCTTGTATGCCGGTTGAGCTTTACAGATGACTTAACGTGCGACTCGGAGAGGATGGGCTTTGAATATTACAAACCGGGCAGAGCATTCAGATTCGGCTTTCTTTTTCTGTATAGCAGATATAGAATTAAAATATCCGCATCCGCCGCGGTGATATGAGATCGCGGCCGTATTCAAGAGTGGTTTTTGAAGATTCCCACCGATTGCCTGAGTAAATATGTTTTGTCCCGAAGGCGAGTTCAAAAGAGAGGATCATCAAGGAGGTTTGCTATTGATATGGCGACATCAAATCAGGATAAGTTTCATGGCTGGTATTCCCTGATTGGTGCGATGCTCACCTATGGAGGCATTTGCGGCAGCCTTACCTACGCCTATGGCGTTTTCTTACCGGTGATGAGCCGTGAGTATGCCTTGGGCCGTTCGTTTCTGTCCGGTCCCTATACAATGTTGATGCTGATGGGCGGCCTTCTGGGGCCGTTTGCGGGCATTGCCGTCACCCGGTTAGGCGTGCGCAAAATCGTCGTGTTTTTCAACATTGTTGTTGTACTGGGACTTTTGGGGCTCTCGATGATGAATAAGCCATGGCAGTTGTATCTGTTTTTTGGTCTCATGGGCGGGATGGGTATGGGGTTTGCGGAATACATCTCCGTGACAACGATTATCAATAACTGGTTTGTCCGTTACCGCTCACTGGCCATGGGTTTTTTGTTTGCCTCCGGAGGGATTGCCGGATTTCTGTTCCCGCCGCTTGTCAGCTGGTTTATTTCAGGCGCGGGGTGGCGCATGAGCTGGTTACTTCTTGCCGTTATTCATTTACTTTTGGCGGTAATTCTTGCCGGTATGTTGATAAGGAATAACCCCGAAGAACTTGGTCAGGTTCCCGACGGCTTGAAGCCAGGCCGGTGTCTGCTGAGAATTAGTCTTTTATCGCCAAAAGCAACTTATACCACAACGTCTGATTGGTCGCTGGGCGAGGCCCTGCGCTCGCCGATTTTGTGGCTGCTCATTATCATTATTTCTGTCGTCTTTTTTGTTTCGACCATGCTTTCGGCACACCAGGTTGCATATCTGCTCGATTTACAATATTCACCGCTGGCGGCTGCCTCAGCCTTTGGCTTGATGCTTGGGACGAGTATCGTCGGCCGGATTCTGTCCGGAATATTGGGAATGAGAATCACCGGCCGTTATCTCGCGATGTTTTTTCTGACACTTTTGTGCCTGGGCGTCGTATTTCTGATTGCCGCCACGGAAATTATTTTCGTTTATCTGTATGCTGTTTTTACAGGTATTGGTTTAGGCGGGATGATTGTACTGGTGCCGAGCCTGATCGGTGCCTACTTTGGTCGCACCAATTATCCGTGTATTTCGGGATGGACAATGCCCGTGGTGACAGCGGCTTTTGCCGGCGCGCCTGTTGCGGCAGGCTGTCTCTATGACGCTACGGGATCCTATTTGCTTCCTTTTGGCATCAGCGCCGGGCTGCTTGCAGCCTGTATAGTCCCGGCCTTTTTCCTCCGCCCGCCGCAAAAACACGTAAGTGAAAAGAGCCGGAGCTGACTTTACCTGAATGAAAGTTGCCAAAGTGGGTACGGACGGGTTGCCGGCCGTGTTTTGGCTGTGCGCGGCATTTTACAGAAAACCGTGGCCGAAAAACAAAGCCGGTATCATGAGGATTATGTAAACGATATGGTAAATTCATCCTCTTTGAAATCGAGAAATACTTCCCCGGGCATCGCTTCTTCGCACAGACGCAAGAGGATTTCCTGTGACAGTTTCGGCAGGATACTTCCCCTCAAAATGTGGTCGATGTTCCTGGCGCCTGTTTCCACTTCCGTGCAGCGTCCGGCAATCTGGCTTACCACCTCCGGTGAATACCCCAGCTTCATTTTGTTGGTTTGCGCCAGGCGCTGCGCGAGATTGCCTAGTTTGAGCCGGACGATTTCCTCCATATATGAAGGGGAGATGGTAAGGTAGGGGACAATTGTCATTCGCGCCAGGAGCGCCGGTTTGAAATGCTTCGACAGCACCGAGCGAACGGCGGCGGTGAGTTTTTCCGCTGAAGGTTTATCTTGAGCCTGGCAAAGCCCGGTTACGATATCCGCGGCCAGGTTGCTTGTCAGAAACAAAATTGTGTTTTTAAAATCGATATTGCGCCCCTCCCCGTCGGCCAGCGTTCCTTTGTCAAAAACCTGATAAAAAAGATTAATGACATCCGCGTGTGCTTTTTCCACCTCGTCGATCAGCACAACACAATAGGGGCGCTGGCGGACCGCTTCGGTAAGGATTCCGCCTTCACCGAAGCCGACATACCCGGGAGGCGAGCCGATCAGACGGCTCACTGTGTGACCTTCTTGAAACTCGCTCATGTTGACGGTGGTCACAAAGCGCTCCCCCCCGAAAAGCAGGTCGGCAACGGCCAGACCGGTTTCGGTTTTGCCGACGCCGCTGGGGCCGACAAGCAAGAAGATGCCTATCGGTTGCCGGGGGTCGCCCAGCCCCGCCTTTGCGGCTTTTATATTACGGCTGATGATGCCGATGGCCTCGTCCTGCCCGACAATACGCTGGCACAGCTGGTCTTCCAGTGTGATGATGTCCTGGGCCTGATCGCGCATGACTTTTCCCAGTGGAATGCCTGTCCAATCCGAAACGACCTTGGCCACCATATCGGGATCGACGTCCACGCGCAAAAGCGGTTCGTTTCCCTGTGCGGCCTCGAGCTCCGCCATGATCCCGTCCGCCGTCTCTTTCAGAGTGTTTCTTGTCTGTTCGTCGGCGCCGTCACGGGCCGCTTTGTAAAGCTCCTGCCGCGCTTCGAGCAACCGGTGGGCTATTTCGGACTGCTCCTGCCAGCGGCGAGTAAGATCTTTGAGCTCTTCGTTCAGGGTGTCAATTTCTTCATCTATCCGGGCGGGCCTGGCCTCGTCTATTTCCAGGCCGTACAGGCGATCACGCTCCAGCGCCTTTTTCTCCCTCTCCAGCGCCCGGAGGGATCGTTCACAGTCTTCTACAACAGTCGGTTTGGCGCTCAGCAGGATTTTTACCCGTGCCGCGCTGGTATCGAGAAGATCCACTGCCTTGTCCGGAAGCTGCCTGCCGGATATATATCTGCCCGACAGTTCCGCTGCCGCGACAATGGCTTCATCACGCACGGTTACACCGTGTGCCGCCTCATATTTGTCCTTCAGTCCGCGCAAAATAAGGACGGTTGTTTCCACGTCCGGCTCATCGAGCGAGACGAGCTGGAAGCGGCGTGCCAGCGCCGCGTCTTTTTCAAAATATTTTTTGTATTCCGACCAGGTAGTTGCGGCGATCGTGCGCAGCTCACCACGGGCCAGCGCCGGTTTGAGAAGATTGGCGGCATCGCCCGATCCGGCCTGATTGCCCGCACCGATGAGCATATGCGCCTCATCGATAAAAAGGATGATCGGCACGGGCGAAGCCTTGATTTCGCTGATGACGGACTTCAGTCTGTTTTCAAATTCCCCTTTGACACCTGCTCCGGCCTGCAAAAGGCCCATGTCCAGACCCAGCAGCGTCACACCTTTGAGCATTTCCGGCACATCCTCTTCGACAATGCGCAGGGCGAGGCCTTCAACGACGGCCGTTTTCCCCACGCCCGCATCACCGACGACGATGGGATTGTTCTTGCGCCGCCGCGCCAGAATATCGATCATCTGGGCAATTTCCCGGTCGCGTCCGAAGACAGGGTCGATCTCGCCGTCACGGGCTTTGGCGGTGAAGTTGACACAAAAGCGTCCGATGGCCGTGGCGCCAGCAGGCGTTTCCGCCTGGCGCACGTCTGTCTCACCGCTCTCGCTTTGCTCGATGGACGCGGCGAAAACCTGTCCGGTGTGCGCCTGAAGAGCCTCGCGTCCCAAATTTTTGAGGATGTTGATATAGTTTCCCTGTGCAAGTCGATAAAGCCTGCTGATCAGGGCGTGCAAAAGTGCACCGGAGCGAATCACATTGTCTCCGAAATTGATCGATGCGATCAGCCAGGCCTCCTGTACCCACTCCAGAAGCAGGGGGGAAAAAACCGGTTTACCGTTATTGCCTGACGGCATTTGTTCAAGGTCCTGCTCCAGTGTCCGGTTGAGATTGCCGATGTCGATATCGACCTGGCGCAAAAGCAGCTGTGCGTCAGACCGGGCATCTTCCAGAAGTTTCAGCAGATAATGTTCCACCGTAACCTCGTAATGCGTGCGCGACACACACAGTCCGGCCGCGCCCTCGAGCGCGCCTGTACAGTAGGAGTTCATTTTGTTCAGCAGTGATTTGATCTCGAGATTCATCATCTTTATCGTTTGCACCTTTCATTGTAATGGCGGCCTGCCCTGAGCTTTTCCGGGCGGCGCTCAATGTGTTTGTTACCGTGTCATTGCATCGGGAAAACTATACTGACCTGGCCGATTCCTTCACCCGAAAACACCCAGCTGTCCAGCCCGAGCCTGGCGGGACAACTCCCGCCCAGGCGGGCGGCCGGTGCCTCGCCGGCCTTCAGGGTGAGCTCCATGTCAAAATCCAGCGGATCCTGCAGGTAGAATTTTGTCAGGCTGAACATTTTGGCGTTCTTTTCAGAACCGGGCAGCAATTCGTAAAATTGAGGGAGGCTTACCGGTCCGACGCGAAGACGGAACTTGCCCGAGCGGTCCTCCACCTGCGAACCGATGACCGTATCGAGTCCCAAAGCGCCGTTTTGCATTCCCAGACGCAGCTGTTGTTGTGGTGAGATGGCGATATTACGGTTCACGCAGGACTGAATTTCTATCGGAGTATCGGCGAAAATATCGGCAAGCATCGTTTGCAGACCCCAGGCACTGCGGGGATATTGGCTTAAGATGCCCGCGTAGCGAAGAAGCGCATAAGCATCCGGCACGGCGTCACGGTGTGCCGGTTCGTACAGGCCGATCAGGCTGAACAGTTTATCCAGCGCGGCAGGAGCGTTCTGTTCGCATACCTGAAAGAAAAAGCGATACTTCATCGAGCAGTGAAAAAACAGGGAAAAGAGGCGGTGATTGAAAATATCGAGAAAGTCGCGACCGGCATTCTCATCTGCCGCTTCTTCCTGAAGAAGATCTTCCGTATAAAAAGTGGGTAGAGGGGAGGCCGGCCCGTATAGCCCCAGAAACGTCGCTTCGATCTGATAAGCAGGGCTGTCTCCGGTCAGTTCTTTCACCTCGAGGACATCGGAGGCGGGGAAAGCCAGATTATTGGCTGGTCTGATTCTGACATTGCGGGCGGCAAACGCCGCACCGTCCGCCACCGGCAGACAGCCGGCATGTCTCATCAGCCTCATCACCTGAACAAATGAATAGCGATTTGCCGATTTAGAAAGTTTGCCGATCAGAGCATCGGCTGACAGCCCAGTCGTGCCGGCCATGAAAACCTCTCTCCTTTCAAAACTTCCAAAACGGTGAGTGCTGTAAATGAATTGACCGAGGCGTACCCACCCAGAAAATGATCCATGACACAACCGAACAGGAACATGTCGCCGGCCGAGGCGTAATGATCCCGCCTGAGTCCCATCGTAATGTCGCGGCCCCGGACAGGCGAGCCGCGAAACAGGCGGTCGGCCGGTTTTTCGGAAAGCTCGTCGATACCTTCGACGCGCTTTTTATTTGCCAGAACGAGGGTTTGATTTTGAGAATCGGGGAAAATATATAGATCCAGAAGCGCCTGCAAATTATTCTTACTTGCCAGTGACAGATAATTAAGAGACAGATGTGAAATCAGCCGCCACAGAAAGTTTGTCTCCAGAGGCGGCACGATGGTTTGTGTCAGCGGCTTGATGTTCGAATAAGTTACGAATTCGGGGCAGCCTTTTGTCCGGACACTGATGTCGCCGATTCTCAGTCGTGACGGCAGTGTCCCGTTGGTACAGGTAAGTGATACCGAGAGGGTTTCTCTTTCGAGAAGAGGAACACCCTGCGGATAGGCGCAGGCCAGATACAGATCTATGGCGGAGTTAAGCAATGACATCTGTCGCCGTGTGTAATAAACAGGTGTGGTTTTGACATCCGGGTTGAACTGATCGAAGGGATGATAAAGTCTTTCCTGTGTGTGCCCTTGTGAATAGCCACTGACCCGGTCAATGGCAAAAATCTGGTAATGATCCGGGTTGGTGCCGGCGGGCCGCACATAATACCAGTCCCTGGTGTGATCAATTCCAATAGGGTCTGCATCGTAGGGGAAAATATTAATTACCGGTGTGGCGAAAAGATGGAACTGAGGGGGCACCGTGCGAGGCGGCTGCACGGGCAGAGAGTCGAACTCGAAATAAATTTCGAAGGCCGAGCCCTCGCCCCTGTTTTGCCATTGTTCCCATCCTTCAAGATCCACATACAAAAATTTATCCGGCGCGTAAAAATACTCCTGCAAAAGGCGATAACCGGGGAAAGAATGAGGCGGGTAGGGGAAAAGTGCCGCCTGTTTACCAAAGCCCGCATCTTTCAGGCATGACGCCGGCAGCACGAACGGTTTGCCGCTGCCGGCCGGCTTGAGCACGATTCTGTGCAGATGGCGCATCAGCAGATAATACAAATCGGAGGCGTGACCGTAGTCTCCCGACAGAAAGAACCTCAGTTTTCCGGGGTTCCATGCGGAAAGACCCGGCGCATCGAGCTGCATTGTTATTTTTATATGCGGGGCCTGCCCGGAGGGCTGTTCAAAGGCGGTATTCTTTATGGATAAAGAGTGCATATCAACATCATAGCAGGTTTTGAAACGGCAGGAAGTGCCGTCTAACGGAATAGAATCCAATAAAGATCCCGCCGGCACAACTGCGGATTGCGTGATCGCCGCGCGGGGCTGAAAGACGACTGTTGACATTGAAGGGATCGGGCGCAGATAATGCGGCCACAAAAGGCGGATCAGATCCTGGACTATTTCCGGAAACTCGTCATCGAGTTTTCGGCGTAAAAGAGCGATCTGAAATGAAACTCCTTCGAGTAGCCTCTCCACATCCGGGTCCGCCACCGGCCCGCTGAGCATCGGCGCCACCGCCGGGTGTGCCCTGGCAAAAGCCGCGCCCAGTTCCCTGAGCTGGTCCATTTCCTGTTTAAAATACTTATCCAACATTAAATACTCATTTTTAAAATAATTCAGTTGCTCTTTGTTTTGAAACGTTTTGGCTGTTTCATTGACTGCGATCATCGGGCGCCGAACGTGATAATTGTTTGTCCTGCGCAATCCGTCAAGTTCATGTCTTCAGCCGGCCAGACTGATTTTACCGTCCGAATCGACGATTGTTTCGATCAGGATGTTTCGTCCCGCACCGGCACTGAGCCTTGCCTGTATTTGAAAGCGCAGGCACAGCAGATCTTCGTCCTGCGGCATGAAAACGACCTTTACATCTGAAAGCCGTGGTTCATAACACGCTATTGCCTCGCGGATTGTTTTTTCAATACCCGTGACTGATTCAGGGTATGAAGTCATGAATTCCAGCAGGTCGGGAATACCGTATGTACCCGAAATAGGTACGTTTCCCTGACGGGTATTTAAAATACGTTGCAGATGTGAGAGGAGTGAATTCACCTGCCTGCGGAAATCGCTGCTGCTGCGCCGGTGCGGTTCATTTTCCCACGTCCTGATGCGTTCGAGTAACCTTTCTTCTCTCATAAGCCTTTCACGCCTCTGCTGATCCTGGTGGGGCTGCGTATTTCAATAATATTTACCAGCGGGATGCAGGTTTATAAACAAGACCGGTTAAGGTGTCAATATATATTTCTCCCACGTTATTTCTTGTTGACTCTGCATTTCCTTTTGTATATACAACCGTCAACCAAGTATAGTTTCAAAATAGTAGTGCAAAAAAACTTTTTGGTACCGTTGAGAACTGGCGGTTAAACTGTAATTTTGAGCTGGTAACTTTGCGCTCTTTTGTCGGCCGACACGTTTGCATGAGGCGAATCTGCATGTTTTGTGCGACATTTCAAGGAGATCAGGCGCAGTTTGAAAACATGGAAGAGAAACATCCGCCGGCTGAACAAGTCACAATTATTACAAACCTTAATTAAACGTTCAAAAGGTGTTGAGAATGAAAAAGCATTTTAAGAAGATCGTTTTGTTGATTGCCGTTGTTTTTGTTACAGCGGCGCTTGCCTCATGTGGGTTGTTTAAATCGTCAGGCCGTCCCGCCGGCGCTCCCTATATCAAAGGGGGGGTCAATTTTCATCTGCGCGGCGACCGCAGCCTCAACCTCTATCAGAGGTCGCCTCACGCCCTTGTGCTGTGTGCCTACCAGTTGCGTGAGGTCAGCGCCTTCAATCAGATGACGGAAGACAGAGACGGGCTGGCCAGGCTTATGGAGTGCGGCCGTTTCGATTCCAGTGTCACCTATGCGAAAAAGCTGATTGTCCAACCGGGACAGGACATGTATGAGGCGATGGAGAAAACTGATGATTCCAAATACGTCGCCCTGATTGCGGGTTTCTATAATTTTCAAAAACGGAATGCGATAAAAATAATAACACTTCCCATGAAGGGAGTCCCGCTGTTTCGCCGCCCCGGCGGCATGGATATAAAACTCTACCTGACGTCTCAGGCCATTGAGAATTTTCCCAGGGAATAGCCATGGACATGCTTAAACCTCTTTTCTGGCAACAGGGGCTTTTCCTTCAGCCGCAGCACTTTCAATTGATGGATCAGTCCTTCCGCGGCCTTCTGACGCCGCTTGAGCAGCACATTGTGCCCCATTTCTGGGGGGTGCTTCAGTTGCAGGTGAATACGGCCCGCCTGGGCGCCGGAATTTTGGAGGTGCAAAAAGGCGATTTCATTTTTCAGGACGGAACGCACGTTGTTTTTCCGGGTAATGCCGTGATGAATGTTCGCGTGCTGGATGAATCACGCGAAGCTCCTTTGAAAGTATTCCTAGGCCTCAAGATATGGAACGGTGCCGGCGAAAACGTCACCGTTGTGGAAAACCTTGAGAAAATATCCGGCGCGACCACGCGTTTCGTCACAACGGTGGATTCTGAAGAAGTGGGAGATCTCCATGCCGGCGGCCCCACCGGACGTGTGCATAAAATGCAATATGTGCTCAAACTGCTGTGGGAAAGTGAAATAGAACATTCCGGCAGCTACCTTTTAATTCCGCTGGGGCGCATCGAGACCGTCAGCGGAGAAACCCGCTGGGCCCCGGACTACATTCCTCCCTGTCCGGTCGTGGCCGGTTCTTCATCACTTTCGGGCCTGCTCGGAGAAATCAGGGACCAGCTCACTTTGCGCGGTTATCAGCTGGATGCTTTCAAAAAGAAAAGGGGCGTTCATTCGGCTCAGTTCGGATCCCGTGACATGGTTTTCATACTGGCCCTGCGTTCCGTCAACCGTTTTATTCCCCTGCTTCATCACTACATGGAAACGCCCCGGATTCATCCCTGGATCGTTTATGGGGCTCTTCGCCAACTGGCAGGCGAACTTTCTTCATTTTCGGAAAAATTCAACGCGCTGGGCGCACCCGTGGATGGTGAAGCGAAAATACCGCCTTACAACCACATCGATTTATGGGGTTGTTTTTCGGCGGTGCAAAATATGATTTCCCATCTTCTCGACGAGATCACTGCCGGCCCGGAATATGTTGTACGCCTCGCTAACGAAGGAACATTTTACGCCGCCGACCTCAAGCCGGCTATTTTCGAGGGGCGCAACAGATTTTATCTGTCTGTGCGTACCGACGAAAACGCCGCTACGATTACTCAATCTCTGAACGCCCTTGCCAAGCTGGGGGCACGCGAGGATCTGCAAAACATCGTTTCACGGGCATTGCCGGGAATTGATCTGGAGCACCAGAGCATCCCTCCACAGGAACTGCCCAGGCGGTCGCATACACATTATTTTCTGATCAACTCCAGAAGCCACTACTGGGATTCCGTCATCAAAAACCGCAACATCGCTTTTTACTGGAACAACGCACCCGGAGACCTGGAGCTTGAACTGATGGTAGTAGGGAGAGTAACCTGATGCATTTAAGCGATTATTTCATAGAACTCATTGCGCTGGTCACACATTTTTTGCGTGTGGACAATGCCGCCACACGTACATTTGACAAATTGCGCGGCGAGATTGACAGTTTGTTGTCCGAAAAGCAGGCCGAGGCGATGCGCGACCAGATTTCTCCAGGCGACTTTGATCTGGCTCGCTTTGCCGTCTGTGCCTGGATTGACGAAATGATCCTGAGCTCGTCGTGGTCGGAAAAGGACAGATGGATGACCCTGCAGCTTCAGAAGCACTACTATAACACCACCGATGCGGGAGAGATTTTCTTTGAGCGCTTAAACGCTCTGGGTCCCCATCAGCTTGAAGTTCGCGAGGTTTACTACCTTTGCATGGCTTTGGGGCTCACCGGACGCTATTTCAGGGACGAATACGGCCTGGAACAGATCAAAACCGCCAACCTGAAGCTCCTGATGGGCAGTTCGCTGGGGCTGCCTTCTCTGGACAGAGTGGAACTGTTTCCGGAAGCCTACCCCGGAGGAGACGTGGATGTTTCCCTGCCGGGCAAAAAACGGTCACGCCTGTGGCTGATGATTGCCGCCGGGGTCGCGCCTGTCGTCCTTTTTGCCGTGCTGTTTATAATTTATTTCTTTATTCTCGACAACGTAGGTGAAAATTATTTACGGATGCTGCTGAAATGAAAAATACACTCCTGAAGGTCCTGAAATATTTTCTGATTGCCGCCCTGCTGCTGGTGCTTTTGTTGATTGTCATCGGTATAGCCATTGCACTGCAATGGCCATGGTGGGTTACACTTTTTGTCCTTCTTTTCATTATCGGCCTGATTGTCGGGGGCGTCTTTTTACGCGAGCTTCTGACCAGAGGCCGCGGCACTAAAATGCAAAATGCGATGCTCCATCAGGACGACGACGAAATAAGCACTCTTTCCGGTAAAGAAAAAGCCGAAAAAAAACAGATGCAGGCCAAATGGAAAGAAGCGATTGAAGTCCTGCGTAAATCCCATCTGAAAAAAATGGGCAATCCTTTGTATGTGCTGCCCTGGTACATGGTGATCGGCGAGAGCGGCTCGGGGAAAACAACCTCATTAAACAGTGCAAGACTGGCCACTCCGTTTCCGGAACTGGCCAAGACCGCGGGCCTGTCCGGTACACGCAACTGCGAGTGGTGGTTTCTGGAACAGTCTATTGTTATCGACACGGCGGGCCGCTATGCGATCCCCGTAAATGGCGAGCCTGACTGGAAGGAGTGGCGCAAATTTCTTTCCCTTCTGGTCAAATATCGCCGTAAAGAACCGCTCAACGGCCTGATCCTGTCCGTTGCCGCCGACAAGCTCATCAATAACGGTGAGGACGCGCTCAAAGAAGAGGCGCGCACCATGAGACGCCGCATTGACGAGCTGATGAGTGTTCTCGGCGTCAAATTTCCCGTGTATGTTCTGGTCACCAAGTGCGACCTGATCAGGGGGATAAACCATTTTTGCGCGCGGTTGCCCGACGAAAGCCTGCGCCAGCCGATGGGGATGATCAACCAGAACCTCTCCACGGATATCGGCGCCTTCCTGGAAAACGCCCTGGATACAGTCGGCCGGCGTCTCAGAAACATGCGGATGCTCATTTTGAATCAACAGGATCCCAAGACCGTCGATTTCCCTCTTTTGTTTTTCCCTGAAGAATTTGACGTGATCCGCGGCGGCCTGTCCGTTTATGTGAAGGCACTTTTCGGCTCGAATCCCTATCAGGAAACACCGATGTTGCGCGGGCTTTTTTTCAGCAGCGGCAAACAGAAGGGGAATCCCACCTCGCATTTTGAAAAAACCTTGGGGATCAGACCCGTCGGCGAAGAACTTCCGGACACCAGCCGCGGCCTTTTCCTGCATGATTTCTTTGCCCGTGTTCTCCCCCGCGACAGGCGTCTTCTGTTTCCCACACGTCGGGCCATCGAGTGGAGCTCCGTCACCAACAACCTGGGGCTGGTTTCGTGGATCATATTATGTGTCGCCCTGTGCGGCCTTTTGAGTTTTTCATTTGTCAGAAACCTGGCGGCCATCAGCGGAATTTCCGAAGAATTTCAGGCCCTGCCGGTGTTACACGGCGAGGATACGGCTGATTACAAAACCATGGAGGGTTTCCGCAGCACACTGCTGGCTGTCGAGGAGCAAAATGCCGACTGGTGGTTTCCCCGTTTCGGTTTGCACAAGAGTCTGCATGTTGAACGAGAGCTCAAAGGCAAATACTGCATGCTTTACCAGGACCGCTTCATGGTGCCCTATGACCAGATGCTTATACAAAAAGCCCGGTCTTTCGACGCCGACATAAGCGACGACCTTTACGCCCGCTACATGGCGCATCTGGTGCGGAGGATCAACATCCTGAGGAGCGCCCCCTTTATTTCCGATCCGAAGCGCTTCGATAAAATGCTTCTTCCCCGGTACTTCCTGCCGGGCGTGAGCGATTCTTTGGAGGGACAGGAGACCACGGACTTCCGCGAACCGCTGTTTGTCAGTTACCTTGCCTGGCGTGAAGACACAGAGCGGATGAAAAAAGAAATACTCGAACTCGAAACAGCACTGAAATCACTTTATGCGTTGCGCGGCGACAGTTTTAACTGGCTTGTCGAACTGATGAGCCTGCATGGTGATGTTCTACCCGTAACCCTTGCATCTTTCTGGAATGAGGGGGCGACCCAGCAAACCACGCCCACCGATGTCCCTGCCGCCTATACCCGTGCCGGCAAGTCTGTGATGGACGGTTTTATCGGAGAGCTCACTGCGGCATATCCCGCGGCGCCTTCGGTACGCGCCAACCGTCAGTCTTTTGAAGAGACTTACCGTCTGGCTGCGTTCCAGCGATGGCGTGATTTCATGGCCGGTTTTACGGACGGCTCCCGGCTGCTGGAAACGCAGAGCGACTGGGACGACATGGCTGTTGCGGTCATCCACAACGGCGGCCCCTATATGCTGCTGATGGATAAAGTAGCCCACGAGCTCTCCCCATTGCGTAAAGACAGCCATGATCCGGACTGGCTGATCGAATTTGACCGTTACAACGCATTCCGTAAACAAGCGGTGGCATATAAAATCGGCCTGCTCAAAACTATCGGGCAGAAAATCGGGTCGCTCACCGGTTCATCCGGCAGGAAGGTGCGCCAGGCCGCAGAAAAATCGGACCTCCGGCTTAGAATGTCGGCCGGTACAGGATACAGAGACTACCGCGACTCACTTATACAGATAATGCCGGCGGCCGAATCAAAACAAATCGCCTTTCAGATGACGGAACAGACTTTTAAGGACGACCCCGCCACCAGCCGCACGCCGTTTTATCTTGCCCACAAGGCTCTGCGAGGCCTCATTGCCGGTGTCGGCGAAGGAAAAGATCCAGACCCGGCCATCGTGGATTTTATTTCCGGACCGTTTGACTTTCTGTGGATATATGCGCGTCGTCTGACCACTGCACAGCTCGAGGGACAGTGGAACGAACAGGTGCTGGCCCCGACGGCCGGCCTGTCACAGCGGCAGGCCATGCCGATGCTTGTCGGTCCCGACGGCCTGGTCTGGAAATTTATCACCGGCAGCGCCGCTCCGTTTTTAAACCGCAACGATCAACTGGGATACTATCCCAAAGAAGTTCTGGGCGGCACCCTCCTTTTCGGACAGCAGTTTTACGACTTTCTCAACAAAGGAGCCAAAGCATCCGCAACGGCACAGCTTAGACAGAAAAACTATAATGTCGGCATTTCCGGCCTGCCGACCAGAGCAAATAAAGACGCTGCCGTTCAGCCGCACTTAGTGCGACTGGAGCTGCAATGCGGCGGCACATCTCAAACGCTGGTCAACCAGAACTACCCTGTCGGCAAAACATTCTACTGGTCTTCGGAATCGTGCGGTGATGTCGTGCTGACCATCGAGGCGGGTGACGCAGTTTTAACCAGGCGCTATATGGGGCCGCAGGCATTCCCGGATTTTTTAAGAGAATTCCGCGGGGGCACCCGTACTTTTGGCGCGTCGGAATTTCCCGGTGAAAAAGACGCCCTGAGACGTCTGAAAATTCGTTTTGTGCAGGTAGCCTTCCGTTTTGTCGGGAGCGCGCCTCTTTTGCAGACAGTGGAGAGCATGCCGGCGGAACTTCCCAGGAGCATAGGAAGCTTATGAACACAATGGATGACAACTGGAGCTACGCCCTCATCGGTAAACACCCTGTGGCGCGTGACTACATAGAGATTGGCGAGAAAATCCCGGTATTGGAAGAATTATCGGGAATTCTGGACGCGGCATATGCACGCATATCGTCCGGACCGGAGCTGAAGGGGGAATTTACCTCGTGGCGTTTCTGGTTCGGCGGATCGGCCAAAGATGTACTTGTGTGCGGCATCATGCGTGAGAGTTCCGATGCGATGGGGCGTCCCTACCCACTTGTCATCGCCGGGAGCGGGCTCCTCAAGGACTGGGAGCTTTACTGGGATCTTTTACCCATGGCCTGCGACAGCATCTGGGGGCGCTTTGAATACCTGGCGACGCACAAATACGACAACATAAAAAAAATGCAAGCGGATCTGGCTGGTTTAAGATCCCCCACGCCCGACTGGGAAGCCCACAGAATATCCCGTCATAACCTCAACCCCATTGGTTCCGCCCTTGACCCCTACGCCTCGTTTCTGGATTTTCCGCAACTGAAGAAGCAGGCGGAGAGCCTGTCCGAGAGGCGGGAATGCTTTGTGAGCCTTGACCGCGGCCCCTGTAAGGACAAAATCCTTCAGGTGAGCCTCTGGCACCACCTCTTCAAAACCTCCTTCAAGACGCAGCCGCGGGCATTGTTCCTGGGCGGGAACCTTGAAAAAGCTTTTCTGGCCGCTTTCCACCGCGAACTGAAAACGGAGGATCTTGTCCAACTGTGGTCCGTGTCGTCAGCCTCTTTGTGGAAAAGCACCATAGGACCGGAATACTCCATGGACATATCTTCACTGGGAAAAGAGCCGATCTGTGCCGAGCGGCCCGCAGGCGCCGACGTCCGCTACGACGCGGCATTTTCGGAACTGCAGGAAGAAGTGGACAAACTCTCCCTGCCCTCTGCGGCCGGCGGTGTCAACTGGGAGAAAGTCACCCGTTTTGCGGCAGAGATACTTGCCCATAAATCAAAGGATCTGCTTGTGGCGACCTATCTGGCCGTTTCCCTCATCTATACGCGCCGCCAGGACGGATTCTCCATCGGCGTCAAACTCATCATGGACCTGCTGGTCAGATTCTGGGAAGAACTCTACCCACCGAAGGCCAGAGCAAGAGGCAGACTGCGCTCACTGGAATGGTGGCTTGAAAAAAGCGAAAATGCCCTGAGGCAGTTTCCTGCCCGTTCCATTCCCGAAGGGCAGGCGCGGCTGATTATCGGCAACCTCGAACAGATAGAACAGCTGCTGCGTCAGCATCTCACTGATGCGCCCTCTGTTCGAAGACTGGCTGAACTGACCCAGGAACTGGCCGGCACAAAGATACCGGAGGCGGTCCGGCCGGACAGACAGCCTCCGCCTGTCGAAGAGGTGCGTGCTGCGGCAGTACCGCCGCCCGAACCACCCGCAGGGCCGGGAGAAGAAATCCAATCACTGCAGATCGCGAAAAGAAGCCTTGATCAGCATTTTCTCAAAATACGGGAGATTGCCGGCTATTACCTCAGGCAGGACGCCGCAGCCGCCGTGGCTTACAGATTGAACCGTCAGGCCGTCTGGTGTGTGATTGAGGATATGCCGCCCGCGTCCGGCGGTAAAACAAGAATTCCCCCTCCCGACAAGCAGGTAGTGAAAATGCTCTTTGAGCTGCGCGACACCGGCGATGCCGAAGCTTTACTCAAGGCGGCCGAGGGACGCCTGCCGCAGTATATCTTCTGGCTTGATCTTAACCGTTTTTCCGCCGAAGCCCTTACCCGTCTGGGCCAGAGATTCACAAAGGCGCTCCATGCTGTTTGTCAGGAAACCGCATTTTTACTGCACCGTCTGCCGGGACTGGAAGAGCTGTCCTTTGCTGACGGCACACCGTTTGCGAATCCGGAAACAAAGCAATGGCTTGTCGGTATTGCCATGGATTCGGGCCGCATGTCTGTGCTCGACGAAACTGTACTGCCGGCCGCCGCTCATGGCGACGAGAGCATCGGCGCAGACATCGCAGAAGCGCATGCCCTGATCAGAGGCGGAAAAATGCTCGAAGCAATCGAGAAACTGCAGCGCAAACTTAACGGGGCAGCATCAAGCAGAGAGAGAATCCTCTGGCGTCTGGCGATCGCCAGGCTGATGCTTGATGTCCGGCAGGTTAAACTGGCGATCCCGCAGATGGAGCAGATTGTCCGCGAGATCGATCATTTCCGTCTGGAAGACTACGACCCCGCTCTTGCACTCAGGGGGTTGAAACTCGTGTGGGCCGGGCTCGAGTTGCAAAACGACCCGTCGGTGAAAATTAAAACATCTGATGTACTGGACCGTATCGCCCGCATCGACATGGCGGAAGTTATAAAATTGTCCAAAAACTGATCTTGATGAAATACACAACGACAGGAGGAAAATATGGCAAAAGATCCGTCCGTAGCACCAAAAGAAAGGGTCAACATTGTTTATCGCACAACCATCGGCGATGTGAAAGAGGATGTTGAACTTCCACTGAAAACACTGATTCTGGGGGACTTTACCGGTAAGCTCGATGAGCGCCCCCTTGAAGAGCGCGAACCGATCAATATCGACAAGGACAACTTCAATGAAGTAATGAAAGCGCAGGGCATCACGCTGAACTTCTCTGTACCGAACAAACTGTCGGACAACCCTGAAGATGAGCTCGACGTCAATTTAAAAATTGAAGCCATAAACGACCTGGGTCCCGAAGCGATCGCGCGCCAGATTCCGGAACTGCAGCAACTGCTTGAGCTGCGTGACGCGTTGCGTGCCCTGAAAGGGCCGCTGGCCAATGTACCGGAGTTCCGTAAGAAAATACAACAACTCATCAAAGACGAAACCGCCCGGGAGAAACTGCTGGCGGAAATCGGCATCGAGAAATAGGGAGGGTCATATGAGCGCAAATAAAAAACAACGCGAAGCCGCGACTACGCAGGTTGAACAGGCGCCTTCACTTCTGGAGGAAATCGTACAGGCCACCAGGCTGGAGCCGGCCGACGAAGCCTATTCATTGACCAAAAAAGGCGTAGAGGCCCTGGTCTCACAACTTCTAGCTCCGGGGGCGGCCGAAGCCAGAGTTTCCAAGGCCGTCGTCGACGACATGATTGCGGCCATCGACCGCAAACTCAGCGCGCAACTTGACGCGGTGCTACACAATGAACAATTTCAAAAAATTGAATCGACCTGGCGCTCGCTCAAATTTATCGTTGAGCGCACTGATTTTCGCGAAAACGTGCGCATCGAGATCATCAACGTCACAAAGGAAGACTTGTTGACAGACTTTGAAGATGCCCCGGAAATCCCGAAATCAGGCCTTTACAAAACGGTTTACACCAGCGAGTACGGACAATTCGGAGGTAAGCCGTACGGAGTTCTGGTCGGCAACTACGAATTTGATGCCGGACCGCAGGACATCAAGCTCCTTCAGTATGTATCAGCCGTTGCCGGCATGGCGCACGCGCCGTTTTTCGCGGCGGTCAGCCCGAAATTCTTCAACCTTGAAGACTACAATAACCTTCCCAACCTCAAGGACATCAAATCCATCCTCGAGGGGCCGCAATACTCCAAGTGGCAGGGATTTCGCGAGTCTGAAGATTCGCGCTACGTCGGCCTTACCATGCCCCGTTTCCTGCTGCGGCTGCCCTACGGCTCATCCACCGTCCCGGTGAAGAGCTTCAATTATGAAGAAGACGTAAGCGCCGGCCACAACAGCTACCTTTGGGGCAACACCGCCTTTGTTCTGGCCGAGCGCATTCACGAAAGCTTTGCACAATACCGCTGGTGCGCCAACATCATCGGTCCTCAGGGCGGCGGCGCCGTTTACGACCTGCCTTTGCACCACTTTGAAGCGATGGGCGCCATCCAGACCAAAATCCCCACGGAGGTGCTGGTGTCCGAACGCAGAGAATTTGAACTGGCCGAGGAGGGATTTATTGCACTGACCATGCGTAAAGGAAGCGACAACGCGGCTTTCTTTTCCGCCAATTCATGCCAGAAACCAAAATACTTCGGCAACACCAAAGAAGGCAAGGAATCGGAACTCAATTACAAACTTGGCCTGCAGCTTCCTTACATGTTCATCATCAGCCGCATGGCCCACTATTTAAAAGTCATTCAGCGCGAGAACATCGGCACCTGGAAAGAAAGAGCCGACCTCGAGTCGGAACTGAACAACTGGATTCGCCAGTATGTGGCGGATATGGACAGCCCCCTGCCGGGAGTTCGCAGTCGCAGGCCCTTGCGCCAGGCTCGGGTTTCCGTAGAAGAAGTAGAAGGCGAACCGGGCTGGTATCGCGTCGGACTGCAGGTTCGCCCCCACTTCAAATACATGGGTGCGTACTTTACATTGTCGTTGGTGGGAAAACTGGAGAAAGAATAACGACAACACAGAAGAGGACATACAGCGCGAAGAGCACCGCTTCGTGTCCTCCGCTGGCGCGTGGGGCAACATCGTCATACCGGCGAAGGCCGGTATCCAGAATATAATGAGCAAATAGTTCGTGGCTTGTAGTCAGAAGAGGGTTAGAAGATTAGAGGCCAAAGGCCAAAGGCCAAAGGCTAAAGGCTAAAGGACGCTTCGACAAGCTCAGCGACCGAAGGCTAAAGGACGCTTCGACAGGCCGAGCATGAACCGCCAGTAAAAGCTCGGCATGAACAGCCAACAAAACACCGCTCGTCCTGAGCCTGTCGAAGGGCCCGCCCTGAGCTTGTTGAAGGGGATGAGCGGTATTTGTCGAAGGGCCTGCCCTGAGCTTGTCGAAGGGTAGCTCACAGCTTTGTAAAAGGATGTATTACAAATAAAAGGAAAGGAGGGATGGAGGAGGAAAATAATAACAAACCAGGCGGGGAGGAACACTTTGCGGCAAAGGGAGATCCTGCTTGAGGCATGAGATGCCCCCGACAACGGCATCATCCATGCCAAACCAACAGGTTCCCAGCCGGATATTGAAAAGGGGCAATATCAAAAAGTGTTGTTACAGATGAATAAGTCCCGCCCCGGTTTTATTTTGTAAAAAATCTATTGCAGAAGCAATAGATAAGTGCTAGTTACACCCACGATTCACAAAGTTTAAATCGAATACGCGTATTTTACAGTCGGTAAGAGTTTAGGTGATGGACGGTTCGGCCGTTCCGTTGCTTGATCTTATATAAAAACCAACTTTAGAAGAGGAGGAAATTGAAATGCCATTACCAGCACATTTGACATTGACGGGAGAGAAACAAGGCAAGATTGACGGATCCTGCGAACTGCAGGGCAGAGAAGGGAGCATCATGGTTTATTCCATGGAGCACGACATTCACATCCCTCGTGATCCTCAGTCCGGATTAGGCAGTGGTAAGCGTATTCATGGTCCACTGACCGTCATGAAAGAATACGACAAGAGCTCCCCCAAGCTGTATCAGGCACTGTGCACGGGCGAGCACATGAAGAATGTAGAGATCAAATGGTATCGCATCAACAAGAACGGATCCGAGGAACATTACTTTACGCACGTATTGGAAGACGCCATTGTTGTTTCGATCAAGCCCAGCATGGTGCTGGCGTTCTTGCCGGAGAACGAGCCATACCGTCACATGGAAGAAGTTTCGTTCACCTACAAGAAGATCAAATGGACGTGGGAGCCAGACGGCATCGAAGCCGAAGATTCCTGGACCGTGCCGCGGTAACACAAACGTTTTGTTTATCCCCGTTCAGGCCCTTCCCGATTACATGCGGGATGGGTCTGAACGGGAAAGCTAAAAGGAATTAGCAAAAGATATGACAGGCGCGAAAGTTGAAGAACAGGTGTATCAGCTGAAAAAAGTGTGCGATGAGGCATATGACGCCAATCCCCACTCATGTAGTCATGCGGTGTGGCAGGTGATCAGACATTATAAACCGGTGCAGAACTGGAAGAATGCCAACGCTCTGATTGATGAGATCAGTACAAGCGACGAGTGGCAGGAAGTCAGCGTGGCCGAACTATCCGGTCTGGCCAACGACGGAGTTCTGGTCGTGGGCGGCAAGAAGGAACCCGGTCACGGACATGTCATTGTGGTTTATCCGGGGCCGGAGAAACCAAATGGCGGTTTTTACTTTAAAGATAGAGTTACATGCAATCTGGTTCTTGCGCAGCAACACGGCTACTATGCCCGAGCCATGTCAACATCTATGGGCAATTGGCCGGGTGCCAAAAGCAGGGGCGACAAAACGGTATATGATGCGTGGGGATCCAGAAAATTCTCTGCTGTTAAATTTTGGAAGTACAATGGAAAGCGGTAATGAAGAAGAAAAGTTCAGGAAAAACCGCATAAAGCACCTAAAAAAGGAGTATGGTCACATGGATCAAATTTATAAAAATAAATGGTTATCCTTGTTTGTTGCCGTTCTTGCTGTCTTCATTTTCATAGATTTGTCGAACGCGATGGCTGATAGTGATCCTTTCTATCCCGGCTTTATAAAACTCCAGGAAACGAATTGTATCGTTATGGATGATTTCGAGATCCGGAAACTTCCCCAAGATTGGTATAAGTATAAAGGTTTTGTTAAAAAATGCCCTTTAAAGAAAGATGCTACATCACAATCTGATTATGCCATTGTGTCCATCTGGGCCTATGATTATTTGCAGGCACGTGGTTCAATGGTGTGGGAGGACTTCCCTCTTCCTCTGATTGTTGATGCTCAATTTAACCCCGTGGGGGTCTTTCCTGAAATATATCCTATGGATTCTCCAACACATCTAATAGTTTACTACGGCAAATGGCAGGGCGACATTCCCGGGGAAATCCTGATTGATGTATCCAATCCGGCGGTATCCGGTGATTACTATTACGAGCCGCTGATCTGGGATAAAAAGACCGGGAAGTATGAAATGAAGGATAGACAAGACAAGTCGGGCCCAAGGCCGACCATGCACAGGGAGAAAAAATCAAAACAGTAAATTACTTTCAAAGAGTCTGCAGACCATTATCAGTGTGAGGAGGCGTTATGAATTCCATCAAGGGATCGGAGGCAAATTTAATATTTGAGATACAGGGCGGGCCTGACGTGGAAGTTGTTGATTTTGTCGCCCATGAGCGGATTTCCACACCATATTGCCTTGACGTTGCGCTGGCCAGTTCGTCGGAGATCCAGTTTGAAAGCGTCATTGAAAAAGAATCTGTCCTGACCGTCCGGGGAATGGATTCGGAGCGCTGCTTTCACGGCATCGTCAGAAAGTTTGAGTATAAAGGAAAGAGCGGGAAGACAAAGCACCTCTATTCAGCGGAAGTAGTCCCCTTTACCGAACTACTGTCTCTGGAGCAGGATTGCAGAATATTTCAGGACAAGCAGGTTCAGGAGATAGTTGAAGACATCTTCAAGGACAGCAAAATCCCCTCCGACCGCTATGAATTCCGTCTGTTCAACAAAGAACACAAGCGGCGTTTTTGCGTTCAGTATCGGGAGACGGATCTTGATTTTATAAGCCGTATTATACAAGAAGAAGGCATCTACTACTTCTACGAGCACAGCAAGGACAAACACGTCATGGTTTTTGCAGACGACCCGGTGTGCCATAAGCCCATCGCCGGCAATACAACCCTTGAGTTTAAACCCTCCAGCGGCTTGAATCCGGAAAGCGAAGTTATCAGCCTGATTGAGTTTTCCCGGCGTTTACGTCCCGGCACATACGTACAGACCAACTACAACTTCAAGATGCCCTCCGTGCCATTGCAGACACTGGATACACACAAAGACGAGACGATACAAAAATATGAAATTTATGATTACCCCGGCCAGTATGGCGAGGAAGACCGGGGCAGTAAATTAACCCGTGCTTTCATGGCAGCCAATACCGCCTCCCGCAATCAGGCCAAAGGCGTAAGCAACTGCCCTCGTTTGCTTCCCGGCCACACATTTGCGATAAACGGCCATGATTCAAGCGAATTCAACAAAGAATATCTTGTATTTGCAGTAAAGCACTCCGGCCAGCAGCCCCAGAGCCTGGAAGAACAAGCTGCAGGCGGCGCCAATTATGATAACCATTTTCTTGTCATTCCATCCAATGTTCCATACCGTCCGCTGAAGTCTATCCCCAAGCCTTACATCCACGGCATCCAGTCCGCCACCGTCGTCGGACCGGAAAACGAAGAAATCTACGTTGATGAATTCGGCCGGGTGAAAGTCCAGTTTCACTGGGACCGTCTGGGGAAGCGCGATGAAAACAGCTCCTGCTGGTTAAGATGCGCCCAGACCTGGGGTGGCGGCGGCTGGGGCGCCGTATTCATTCCGCGCATCGGCGACGAAGTACTGGTGAGCTTCATGGAAGGCGACCCGGACTGGCCGATCATCACCGGCAGCGTCTATAACGGCCGGCACATGCCTCTTTACGATCTTCCCGCCAACAAGACCAGAAGCACCATCAGAACCAGAAGCTACCCCAACTCCAACGGCTACAACGAACTGCGCTTTGAAGACATGGCCGGCCAGGAAGAAGTCTATCTCCAGGGCGAGAAGGACTGGAACATCCTCATCAAGAACGACAAGGGGCAGACCATCGGCCATGACGAGACCTTAAGCGTCGCCAACAACCGCACCAAAAGTGTCGGAGTGAACCAGAGCGAGAGCATCGGCATGAACAAGACCATCACCGTTGGTGCCAACCATAGCGAATCCATCGGATCCAACATGACGCTGACCGTGGGCGCCAACAAGTTCGATACCACCGCCATCAACGTAGCCGAGACCGTGGGCGCGGCCAAGGAACTGACCATCGGCGGCCTGTATCAGATATCCGTCGGCGGCGCGATGAACGAGACCGTTGCCGGGGCGAAAGCCGAAGAGGTCGGAGGCTACAAAGCCCTGGTGGTGGCCAACAACATGACCGAATACGTGAAGGCCGACCGTAAATCCACTGTGGACGGGAACCTCGATGAAAAAGTCGAGAAGAAACACTCCGCGCAGGCCAATGAATTTATTTTGGAGGCAAAAAATAAAATCACACTCAAGGTAGGCAGCTCGACCATTGTGATGGATGCAAACAGCATTACCATTGAGGCAAGCAAAATATTCCAGAATTAACAATCAGAGCGCAAGCCTCTTTTTTGTAAGACGCTATCGCGCCGTTCCTGTTTTTAAAAAGGGTGGTGGCAAAAACGGAGGCGGCCTGCAGCGCATCCCTTAAATTGGAGAGATGATGTGAAAAAAACAGCGGCGGCAAAAAACATCGACACCAGGTGGAGACACGACACCACGATACTTGTGGGCAGGATCGTCCGTCTTGATGACAACAGACAAATCCTCGTTGATTACCCCGGCAACACCCGTGGGCCTCTTGCCGCCAGACTCACGGTATCGGCCAAAAGGGAAATACTGACCGGTAGCAATCCGGCTGGTCGCGAGGTATTGCTGGCATTTATCGATAACGACCCGCAGCGACCGCTGATCGTCGATGCCGTATATTCGCTGCTTGACGATATTACGGATATTGAGGGAGACCGCGCCTCAGGACAGGCGGCAAGGCCCCGGGATGCTCTCATTGACGGTAAACGAGTGGTCTTCCGGGCCGATGAAGAAGTTGTCTTGGAATGCGGCAAGTCACGAATCACACTCACCAGGGCAGGCAAAGTGATCATTGAAGGCGAATATATCTCGAGTAATTCACGGGGCGCAAACAAAATCAAAGGCGGCTCCATTCAACTTAATTAGTATTATTCCGGAGGCCACAGACGGCATGTTTCACCTGAGGAACGATACACCTTTTCCGGCACAGATATACACCTGTCCGAATCTGCGCGGTCTGGACACACTGTATATCGTGGTGAAGCAGACCTACGACCTGATGCCGTCACCGGCGATAGCGGAAACCCAGCAGCCGATCATTGAAGTTGATCAATACTGGGATGAGCCCGGCCGCTCCAGCCTGAAATATGCCGGAGAAATCCATCTGGAAAAACCGGGGACCGATGTTGTGCTTATCGGGGAAGCCTGCTCCCCAAACGGCAGGCCGGTCACGGAAATGAACGTCGGCATCTCCGTTGCGGGACGTGAACATATTTTGAAGATTTTTGGAGACCGCCGATGGAAAAAGGGATTCTTGAGTTTCGGGATTGATCCTCCCCGACCGTTTACACGCATGCCGTTGCGTTACGAACGCGCCTTCGGGGGGATGCACATCATTGATGAGACATCAGCAAACATCCTTGCAGAAAAGAAAAACCCGGTAGGGAAAGGCTTTACCGGCAGACGCAGCGCCCGTGAAATAGACGGAATGGAACTACCCAACATCGAAGACCCGGCAGACCTCATAAAAAGCCCGACAGACACACCTGCGCCGGCCTGTTTCGGATATGTCGCACCCAACTGGGAGCCGAGAATAAATTACGTGGGTACCTACGATGAGACATGGCGAAAAACAATCATGCCGGGCATGCCCGAAGACTTTGACCCTCGCTTTTACCATATGGCTCATCCCGGATTGATCTTTTCGCCACATCTGAAAGGCGGCGAACCTGTGATACTTGTCAACCTCTCGGAACAGGGCAGACTGAACTTCACCATTCCCGAAGACGAGCCGAAAATCGAGGCGAACATCAACGGCCGATTTGAGACCGCCAAAGCCAACCTCGAGACGATACTATTGGAACCGATGGAAGAAAGAATGTGCCTGCTGTGGCGGGCCGCCTTACCCGGCGGGAAAAAGATACCCGGCGCCGAGGTAGAAGTGACAATATAAAGTCCATTATCCGGTGGGATTAACCCAGGGAGGAAAAAGAAAAAGAATACTGCCATGAAGCCGGGCAAGAAGCGCTTCCTGGTGAAGACATCAACACAAGGAGAGAGCCCCTCCCGTTCTTTACAAGAGAGCCACCTCTCCCTCGGATGCCAAAACAGGTAAGATATGGACAGCACGACAACACAAACAGACGAAGCGAAGGAGTTTGCAAGAGAACTCTGCTTCGAGCTTACCCGGGAAGCCGCCTCTCTGTGGCTGCAGAGGACCAGAGCCGTCTGTGCGCCGCACTATAATTTACAGAGCCTTCTGGAATTGGACGAACGCCTGGAGGCCCAAATCGATGCGCTGCGTGTTGCCGGAGAGCAGGGCCGGGAAGTCAGCATGGCCGGTCTTGAAGGCGGCCTGCCCGAATACTTTTTTGCACCGGCCGTTCTGGCCTTTGAAAGCGGTGATGAGACGCGCATCAGCCTTTTGCTGGAAAAAGCTGGAAAGACGCCCACTGCATCCGAGGCGATAATTGAAGCTTTGGGCTGGCTGACTTTAGAACAAGCCCTCCCGCACATCAAAAAACTCCTTGCGTCAGCCGACCCTGTTCATCAATACATCGGAATGGCTGCCAGTGCCTTTCACCGCTACGACCCGGGCGAATTTCTGGCAAACGCCTTTTACTACGACGACCTCAGACTGAGAGCGAGAAGCCTCAAAGCCGTAGGCGAACTGGGTGGCCGTGGCGACAAACTCATACCCGGCCACCTGAAAAACCGGCAAAAAGCCCACGACCCTGCAAGCCGTTTTCAGGCCGCCTGGTCTTCCCTTCTGCTGGGCGATACCACCAGCCTGGAACACTTAAGGGCCATCATCCTCGATGAGACCAGCCCCTTTCGTGAAGAAGCCCTCCAGGTCTCGGCACGGAGGATGAACTTAAAAGAGGCACAGGCACTGCAGGGCGAACTGGCCAAAAAAGCCGACTCACAGCGACTGGCCGTCATTGGCGAGGGCATCATTGGAGATCCGGCGCTTATCCCGTGGCTGGTCAAACAGATGAAGATTCCCGCTTTGGCACGCATCGCAGCACAATCCTTCAGCTTCATAACCGGCCTCGACATCAGCGGGGAGCAACTGGAAGGAACCTGGCCGGAAGGCTTTGAAGCAGGACCCAATGACGACCCGACGGATGACAATGTCGAAACCGACCCGGACGAAAACCTGCCCTGGCCTGATCCGGAGAAAATCTATGCCTGGTGGGAGACAAACAAAGATAAATACCCCCGCGAAACACGCCTGCTTTTGGGGAAGCCCATCACCCCTGACCACCTGCAGCACATTTTGCAAACCGGCCGGCAAAGACAAAGAGCCGCCGCCGCCCTGGAGCTCGCCCTTCTCAAACCGGGCAAGCCAATCTTCAACACCGCCGCCCCCGCTAAAAGACAGATGGAAGCTCTTTTTGGGGAAAACAAAACCAGAAGCGATGTAAAACCAATTGTTCCCAACTACGGCACAAGGCCTCTTGCCATCACGGCGGCCAACTGTATCACCCCGGTGGGCTTAACCGCCGCACAAACCGCCGCCTCCGTCCGCGCGGGTATCATGCGCTTTGCCTTAAGCAACGATTATTCGGATGCAAGCGGCAAGCCGGTCACCGTGGCGAAGATACAGGGGGTAAGGGATGACGTAGCCAATGTCATCGAACGCATTCGGGATGTTGCTGTTGTTTGTCTTAAGGACCTCCTTGAAGAATGCTTTGGAAATAACAGACAACGCCCCAAAGTACATTTTTTATTGGGTGTTCCTTCCGAAAAGAGACCGGGGCCGGATTACGGGAAAAAAATTAGCGGCTCAATAAAGATCGCTATTGAAAAAATATCGTGGATTTCCTCTTCTCAAGTGATTACGCGCGGTAATGCTTCTCTATATCACACAATCAGCCAGGCAAGCCGCGCTATAGATAGTCAGCCCGATACCCTGTGTATTCTCGGCTGTGTTGATTCCCTGCATCGGGAATCCATCCTCGACTATTTTGAAGAACAGGGCCGCCTCAAATCGCCCGGTTACGGTCGTCAAAATGGACTGATCGCCTCGGAAGCTGCGGCCTTTCTCATGGTTGAAGACCTTGAACAGGCCAGACGGGCGGGCAGACCGATTCTTGCCCGTATTTCCACGCTGGGCCTTGCTGAAGAGCGGCAGCCTCGGTCATCAGAGCAGACAGGCAGCGGCAAGGGGCTGACGGAAGCCTGCCAAAGGGCAATGGAGCCGCTGAAAGAGGTTCCGATTTTCAATATTCTGGGGGATTTAAACGGAGAAGATACCAGAGCCGAGGAATGGGATACTGTCCAACTGCGCTGTTTCCCAAAGGACAGGGCAGCGCCTTTCCTTCGGGCGCCGGCTGAATCTTACGGCGACATTGGCGCGGCAAGCGGTGGCGTCCTGGCCTGTATCGCCGCCGAGGGATTTAAAAGAAACTGGCTTAACTCGCCGGCAATGATATTTTGCTCTGACGATTTCGGCCCCTGCGGCGCGGTTGTGCTGGAAAAAGCAACATAGAAGTCTCCCTTTTCTAAAGGGAGATTCAGAGGGATTTTAAACAAAGGGATTTATATTATGCTACCCTTTAATAAGAAGCTCAAACCGGCAGCTCGTAGTTTGCGAAGCAATATGACTGATGCTGAGCGGTTGGTCTGGTCGCGTATCAGGAAAAAACAAATCTCCGATGTGCAATTTTACCGTCAGAAAAACATCGGCAATTACATTGTTGATTTCTATTGTCCTCAAGGTCGGCTGGTTATTGAACTTGACGGTGGGCA